>OGHX01000048.1_pt1 | contig 93673 bp, 98 predicted proteins | sample 1571651 | NCBI WGS metagenome assembly OGHX01 (sample SAMEA2582030, study PRJEB24529) | metagenome | biome: Human gut stool | place: China | collected 2011
ACCGGATTGGCACGCTTGCAGAGAATGATTGTTGGCATTATTTTTTGCCTCTTTTGAGGTTAGCATGCCGTCTCCACGCATCCGTAAAATGTCCCTGTCACGCGCACTGGATAAGTACCTGAAAACAGTTTCTGTTCACAAGAAAGGGCATCAACAGGAGTTTTACCGGAGCAATGTTATCAAGCGATATCCCATTGCTCTTCGGAATATGGACGAAATAACAACCGTTGATATTGCTACATACAGAGACGTTCGTTTAGCAGAAATAAACCCCCGAACGGGTAAAGCCATTACAGGTAATACTGTACGTCTTGAACTCGCCCTTCTGTCATCTCTGTTCAATATTGCTCGTGTTGAATGGGGAACCTGTCGTACTAACCCGGTTGAACTGGTTCGCAAGCCGAAAGTATCCTCCGGACGAGATCGCCGGCTAACGTCTTCAGAAGAACGTCGCCTTTCTCGCTATTTCCGCGAAAAAAATCTGATGTTGTATGTCATTTTCCATCTTGCCCTTGAAACAGCCATGCGGCAGGGCGAAATACTGGCCTTACGTTGGGAGCACATTGATTTGCGCCACGGTGTGGCTCATTTACCTGAAACCAAAAACGGTCACTCACGGGATGTTCCTCTGTCCAGACGTGCCCGTAACTTTCTTCAAATGATGCCCGTTAATCTCCACGGCAATGTTTTTGATTACACCGCATCCGGCTTTAAAAATGCCTGGAGAATAGCCACACAACGACTTCGCATCGAGGACCTGCATTTTCACGATCTACGGCATGAAGCAATAAGCCGCTTCTTCGAACTGGGTAGCCTGAATGTAATGGAGATTGCTGCAATATCAGGACATCGTTCCATGAATATGCTGAAACGGTATACTCATCTTCGTGCATGGCAACTGGTCAGTAAGCTTGATGCCCGCCGGCGGCAGACACAAAAAGTGGCAGCATGGTTTGTGCCGTATCCTGCCCATATCACGACTATCGATGAAGAAAATGGGCAGAAAGCGCATCGTATTGAGATCGGTGATTTTGATAACCTTCACGTCACTGCCACAACAAAAGAGGAAGCAGTTCACCGCGCCAGTGAGGTTTTGTTGCGTACACTGGCCATTGCAGCACAGAAAGGCGAACGTGTCCCATCTCCCGGAGCGTTACCTGTTAACGACCCTGACTACATTATGATTTGCCCTCTGAACCCGGGCAGCACACCGCTGTAAACATCATTCAAAACACATACAGAAAGGCGAGTTACAACAACTCGCCAAACACATTCGATCTGCATGATCGAAATTATTCGTTTCACCAGAAAAAACACCGAAGATACAATAACCACATGAGCTGAAAAGACTTTTTCAGTCGGAGGAACAATGAGACTGAATACGACCGGTATTGCGGCCCGAATGATGCTCTCGCTGGACAAAAAAGCAATCGGCGAAAAACTCATCAACGGTCGTCAGATAAACCCGACACCACTGCAGGTCCGTTACCCACAAGGGGTAAGAGAAGTTCTGGGGATAATGAGCGAACAATTAGCCATATCCACCGCTGATTTAACCCGAATCCTGCTTGAGGATGCTCTTCATAATATGTTTATGCCTGCGGATAACACCACAGGAAACATAATAAGCAGAATTGAATACATCATGCTGTCGCATGATATAAATGCGCCATTACTGGCAACATTGCTGTCGCCATGGAATATCCGCTCCACGGTTATACAGGACCCGGCCAGACTTGCAGACTATCTTTCAGCTGACGCTCTCGAACATCTTGCTGAATGTTTTAATCTCAATCCGGACTGGCTGAATGGCCATGAAAACTATCCGATAGCGTTGTCCGGTGAATGGCCAGATACTGCTGATAATTTCAGAATGCTTATTAATGATAGCAGCAACACTGAAGTTATTTTCTGGCATAGTTTCCCCTTCGCAGGAAACACGAAAAGAGAATATTGCGGGGTAATATTGAGACAGGAAAAAGAAATAAATGGCTCTGTAATATATCCGGCACTATCATTATCACCAACACTTCTGAACGATGAAAAAAGAAAATGGTTAACTGAATATACAACCAGGCAGAATACAACAATGTCTTTGCGACGCGTCACGTTGAGACCTGGCCTTGCCGAGAACCTTATTACAGGGCAAATACTACCTGTTAGCTTATTTAATACGTCTTTATTACCCTGGTAAATACCAGATAGTACCAAAGTAAAAAATTACGGCACATCCGTGTCATAGCGTTGTTTTGTCTAAATTCTGATAAACAGGAAATTAAATGATGAAGAAAAATCATATTACCCGCACCATCATTGCATCTGCTGTATTATTTTCCTTTAACGCTGCAGCAGCGACGTCATATTTTGAAGCGCGTAACGATGCAATGGGTGGCACCGGGGTAGCATCTTCCCATTATGGTGTGGCACCTCTGGCAAACCCGGCTTTACTGACAAAGCACAACAGCAATGATGATTTCAGCCTTCTTCTGCCGTCTGTTGGGGCACAAGTTGCTGATCCTGATGATGTATCAAATAAAGCTGATGATGTTAAAGATGACTGGGATTTGTTTGACAGTGCTGTAGATAACCAGCATGGCGTACAACAGGCAGCGGCAAATCTTAAACATCGTCTGCAGGAATTCCGCAATATCAATGCAGATGCTCAGGTAGGTGTATCAGCTGTAGCAGCCATGGCAAATGACACTCTGCCGTTTGCCCTTATGGTCAAGTCTTACGGAACTGTCAGCGTAAACGGAAAAGTAAACGATGCAGACCTGGATTATCTGGACAAAGTTGCCAATGGAACAATTACCGACGTCGATAAGAATGCCCTGACCTCACGCGCATTCGGGCGTGCAGCTGTAATTACCGACGTCGGAATTTCATTTGCCAAAGAACTGGAAACGGCCGGACAAAAATGGTCTCTTGGCGTCACACCAAAATATCAGCGTGTGGACCTGTTTAACTACAACGTAACGGTTCGTGATTACGACAAAGACGATTTTGACGGTGACAAGTACCACAACACGAAAAACGGATTCAACGCCGATATTGGTGCTTATACAGACCTGAATGACAACTGGACTGTCGGTCTTGTTGCCCAGAACATCATTCCACGCAGTATTGATACTAAAGTCGTCAATGGCTTTAAAGAAACCTTCAAAGTTCGTCCACAGGCAACCGCCGGTGTATCCTGGCATAATGACCTGTTTACCACTGCTCTTGACGTTGATCTGACTCCTGCCAGTGGCTTCACTTCTGACAGCAAACGTCAGTTTGCAAGTGTTGGTGCTGAATTTAACGCATGGAAATGGGCGCAATTGCGTGCCGGTTATCGTCAGAACATGGCATCAAACTCCGGAAGCGCCTTCACCGCTGGCGTTGGTATCTCTCCATTTGACGTCGTACATATCGATGTTTCCGGCCTGGTAGGAACTGACCACGATTACGGTGCAATGGCACAACTTCAGTTCACTTTCTGATTACAGTCCCCGCCCCCGGCACTAAACCCGGGGGTATTTTTATATTCAGTTTAAATAACATGATGAAACCACGTTCTTCTTATTCAAAGACAGCATTCATTCTTTTATTTTCTGTTTTCCTGGTAGCTGCAGTGACAAAAGCAAAAAGCTCGCTTCCCGATATCACCCTGGAACAGGCAAAAGAAATTAATGCTGATAACACCGTTATTTTCCTTTTCCGCCATGGAGAACGTTGCGACCGTTCAGATATGCCCTGCTATTCGGATAAGAGCGGAATCACTATTACCGGTACAGAGAAAGCACAGCAGGAAGGTATTAAGTTCGCAACAATCTTCAGTGAATATGATATTTACTCCAGCAATGCGGTAAGAACCATACAAACTGCAAAATTCTTCTCCGGTAAAGAACCCGTCGTTATGGACAGTTTATCAGACTGCAATAATGATCTTTATAAGACGCTTGAATCAATCGCAAGAGAATCTCATAAAAGGAACATAGTAATAATGACACATAATCATTGTTTATCATTTCTGGCCAGAGATAGGCTCGGCAAGAAATTCAAACCGGCGTACCTTGATGCCCTGATCATGCATTACGATGGTACCCGGCTCATACTTGACGGAAAATACAACAAAGAGGCATAGAGATATTTGAATTTACATAAATTCTGATATACTCAGTAAGATACAAGAGTGTACGGGCACATGTGCCTGTCTGAATTGCAGGTTATCCGGACGAGGGCCGGGAACTGTTTCAGGGACAAGCGCCGGTACGTTCGATTCATAAATCGTCGAGTCATCCATCATGGATCGATTCGGCGCGGAGCGTTAAAGATTACGCTCACATTCATATTATGTCTGACGACCAATCAACCAGCCAGTATCAGGAATAATCACCTTCAGTAAACTATGAGGCTATTTACCTGGCCGCACTGGCATTTATTTCCGGTAACGCAAGTATAGCCGGAAACAAACATCATCCTGTCTGTACCGGAGCACCGGTATATCCCATTCTGATTTAACTGCTCAGGAATTATTATGAACCGTATTATACCTGCGGGGTGTCTTGCCGCCCTTTTTCTGGCTGGCTGCAACTCCCCTTCTCAGCATACTCCTGTTCCGCGTAACTACGGTGCTGCCTCTGATGTGGCGGTTACCCGGCACACTCAGTACACATTATGGGACAAAGGTGTGTTTTCCGGCCAACTTCCGGTTTCAACGGGGTCTCATCTTCTGACAGCTAACAGCGATCGCCTTTCCTTTGACTGGGAAGGTGATGCGATTGAATTACTGAACGAACTGGCCAGAGTCAGGGGGATGCAGTTTAACTACAATGGTGTCCGCCTGCCGTTACCAGTCAACCTTCACGTCCGGGATATGACGTTTTCCAATACGTTGAGACTTATTGAAGCCCAGACAGCCTGGAGAGCAACAATCCATCAATATCCGGGCTTGTTACAGGTCAGCTTCATGCAGCCGGAGAACCGGAAAAAATGAAAGCACTCACCTCTCTCCTTTTGCCAGTAATACTGCTTACTGGTTGTTCTTCTTCCCCTACCATCTCGCCAGGTGGTGTCAATACGCCACCACCTGACATTAATGCATGGCTTAAACCACGAAGTGAAAAGCCGGATAGTCTGTCAGAAACACGCTGGAAAATGCTGACAGACGCAGGTAAAACGCTTGGATTTCGTGGTGGCAAGGCTCAGCGTTCATGGGAGCTGATTCAGGCGCTCAACGCCCGGGAAAGCACACTTAATGCCTTATACGATTTCCGGCCACTGATTAGCCCGGAAGGCTGGCTACCACCGGTTATTGATGAAGCACAGGACGTAGCTCATATCACGCCAGATCAAATCCGGACCTCTTCCCGGGTCTGGACCATCATTCGCCCTGAACGCTTTGTCAGCAATCCACCGGGCTGGCGTGACTGGCTTCTCCGGGGGCTTTCAACAACAGCCACTCCGGGTACAGAAGGCAGCGTCGTTCCAGAAGACAGCGTGCAACGAAAAGTGTGGGAAACCGCATTACGGCAGGGATGGCAGGAAGGAAGACAAAACGCCGACCTGACGCTTGAAGCCAACCAGAAAACCCTCACCCGTGATTACCGGGGCATGATGCTGTACTCACTTCTCTGGCGTCAGGGCATGATCACCCGTCCGGATGTTTCTGATCAAATGCAAACCGTTACAGGTGACGGGAAAAAACTGGTCACTGGAGATCGTGTTCGTCGCCTTAAAAATCATGCGGAATTCAATCTTCAGAAATCTCACTGGCGTCCGCTTATAGGCACTGAAGGAGGCTCCCGATGAATATTCCTGATGAGTTTGGTCTTTTTCCGTTTCAGCGTTTCACTGCAGATGAACTACGGCATTTCTTTGTCTGGTGTGCCGCACATAAAGTCAGTGATGTGGATCTGACCGGCGGGTCACCTGTATCTGTCAGTCGCTTTGGCCGACGGGTGCGTTGTTCCAGTGCAACGTTACCAACCACACTCATGTCCTCCCTGATTGATGAACTGTTCGGTCGGGAAGTCATTCCCCGCGTTCTGGCAGGCAATCCGGTTGACAGGACGATACAGATTAACGGGGATGCATCCGGGCGCTATGGTCTTAAACGCGGAGAACGCATCCGGTTACGCTCTCACCTCATTCAGGGCACATCTGGTGCGGAGGAGAAAGCAATCTCAATAACCATGCGTGTCATCCCGACAGAAATACCGGACATTCTCTCCATGAACATTGAACCAGACCTGCTTGAAGCAATGGTCTGCAAAAGCGGTCTGGGATTTGTATGTGGTGAAACCGGGTCAGGAAAATCAACGCTGTGTTCAGCACTGTACCGTTACATTATGGACAATTTCCCCGACGCCAAAATCGTGACATATGAAGACCCGGTGGAATATATCCTGGGAAATGAAAACGATCTGCTCCCACCGCATCAGGCAGAAATCGGGCGTGATGTGGTCAGTTTTGCTGCCGGACTGCGTTCTGCTGTACGACGTAATCCCGAAATTATCGGTGTTGGTGAGATCAGGGATAACGAAACCGCCGACGCAGCGGTACAGGCAGGCAACACCGGGCATTACTGCCTGAGCACCATGCATACGAAATCTCCTGGTGAAACGCTGGCACGTCTTCTTGGGCTGTTTCCCCCTGTCATCAGGGATTCGATGGCCTGGGCTGTCCTGTCACTGTTGCAGTTCATTCTGGTTCAGGTTCTGGTCAGAACAAATGACGGTGGTCGTAAAGCCGTCCGGGAATATATCGTCATTAACGATGAGCTTCGCGACAATCTTTCCGGAATGCCGCATGCAGAGTGGGGGCATCACATTGATGCCATAATCCGGCAGGAGAAGCGCCGTATCCGGGACCAGATTCTGGAAATGTATATCCGGAATGAAGTTGACCGAAGAGAAGCGATTCTTTTTATCCCGCCAGGGGAGTTACGGTCATGAAAAGAGAAGGTTTCTGGCGATATGCAACACCGCCAGTCAACATCCAGGGCGTACCTCTGCCGTTCACCATGATTTATCTGTTTATATGCCCCTTTCCCTCCAAAACAACCTTCTGGATTTGCACCGGCATCATTTTATTTTTCGTTATTCTCGACCGTTCAGGCTGGACTGTCAGGACTATCTGTACACGCATTTTCAGCATTCTGAGAGGGGCCATCGCCTCCGGTCGTCCATGGTGGTATCGCCACCATACGGAATCACCACGAGACTGGACTGGCCTCGATTAAATTCTGGAGTCTTTATGTCAGGTAAAAAAACTATCGTTACTCTGCTCCGGGTATCGCTACTGGCATGCCCGTTACTGTTCACGACACCATCGTTTGCAATGATCGACACGCCATCCGTGAAGGTCGGCTTTTCTCCTGAAGGAAGCGCATCCGCTCTGGTGCTTGACACAATCAACAGTGCGGAAAGCTCCATCAGGATGATGGCATATTCCTTCACCGACCCGGATGTAATGCATGCGCTGGCAAAAGCGAAAAAACGCGGAGTGGACGTCCGTATTGTTGTTGATGACAAGGGGAATACGAACCGGGCAAGTCAGGAAGCGATGAAATATATCAACCTGCTGGACATTCCTCTCCGGACTGTAGATGCCTTCCCCATCCATCACGACAAAGTCATCATTGTTGACGGAAACACGGTTGAAACTGGCTCCTATAACTTCTCTCGTGCTGCTGCACGCAAGAATTCAGAGAATGTCGTTGTGCTCAAGAATATGCCGGATGTAGCCGCACAATATCTTGAACACTGGCAGGATCGCTGGAATAAGGGTACAGACTGGAAACCCTGACAAACATTTCTCCCCCGATTTTCTATCCCCCCAGCCACCCCCGGCTTCCGGCGGTGGTTTTTTTCCGTCTTTTTTCAGGAGAAGCACTCATGCCGTCTGTATCCCGCTACCGCACCTGGCTTGCCGTGCCTGCAGATGAAATAGAAGATCTCAAAAAAGCACATCCCCCGATGAACGGGCACACGCCCGTCATCTGGGACAAGGAGCACAAACTCTGGTTCGCCCGCCCGGGGGCGGACCTGTCCAGGCTGGACCGCTGGCTGCCCCGGCCACAGGACGTCTCCATGAACGGCAGTGATCCGGTCACCGAGTTTGCCCAGGTTCTGGAGAATGCCGGACTGGTTCTGAAAGAACTGCCGGTCATGGACGGGAAAATCCACCGTGTCCCGACCGCCGATGACAAAAAAGGACAAAAAAGTGGCGCATATCGCGGATTCCTGGACGGCAGACCTGCCGGCTGGTACAGGGATTATCGCAGCGCGGATGATTCGCCGATCACCTGGACCTTCTCCGGCGGAGAACAGACAGATCCCCGCGCAAGACTCCACCTGAAAGCGCATTCAATGCAACGCAGGGAGGACGCGGAGCGGGAACTGAAAGCACAGTACAACCGACAGGCCGCGTATGCCCGCCGCTATGTCAACAAATGGCCGCAGGCCACAGCACATGAATACCTGACCCGGAAAGGCATTCAGGCTGCACCGGGGGTGCGGGTAAACAACAAAAATGAACTGGTTATTCCCTTCAGTAACCGTAACGGCGCGATACGCTCTTACCAGCGTATTCCGGTCACCGGGGGGAAGGATGCCCGCATCCTGAAAGATTCAGAGAAAACCGGTAACTGGTTTGCGCTGGGCACACCGCGCAACGGTCAGCCGGTACTGTTTGCCGAGGGCTATGCCACTGCGGCCTCCCTGCACGAAGCCACGGGCCTTCCGGTACTGATGACGGTGGATGGAGGCAACATGATTGCCGTTGCCGAAAATGCCCGGCAAAAGTGGACGCAAAGCCCCTTTATCTTCTGTGCCGACAACGATCATGCAATCCGGGTTAACAAAGGTATCGTCAGTGCAACAAAAGCCGCAGAACTGACAGGAGGAACGGTCATCTTTCCTGCGTTCACCGATGCCGAAAAAGCGCAGGGGCTGACCGATTTCAATGACCTGGACGCAAGCCGGGGACGGGCCGCTTTTCAGCATGTCATCAACGCCCAGTTAGAACACATCGGGGTTTCCACCCCCAACAGTAACACCCCGGAAATCCGCGAGGCACTGGTGATCGGCAACCTCGTTTTTACACCGGTCCACACTGAGGAAAAAACCATGACTCCGACAGAATATCCTGAAACATCACCCGATACAGGGCACAGCCATGACCAGGGACCTTCTCTGCCGTCCGCCACGCAGCAGGAACAACCAGCTGCTTCCAGCAGTAACATTGCTGATGAAACACAGTCATTTACCAGTCACGCCACTGAAAATAACGGCAAAGATGAGCGGCACGCTGATAACGTTCAGGCGCAAACGGAAAGCTCTGTAGTTCAGGACTCCCCTGCAGAATCACCGGCGTCCCCGGAAAGTACAACGGCATCTGCCCCTGATGAACCCGCTCATCCGGCGGAACCTCCGGAAAAAGTTGTCTCGGTGGCCACAGATAAAGACTGGCGTGAATTTGAAGCCGAACTGTCACAACCGGAAAAAAACGAGTCACAACAGGAATCCGGCACTTCACCTGAAATACCGGCCCCTGCTGCCGCCCCCGCATCCCCTGAAGACAGTCCCTCATCTGAAACCATGAATGAATCAGCCGAGCCATCACCTTCCCCTGATGCAGTCAAAGAGGAAATGACCGTGATGACGGAGCCTGATGACAAACAAAGCACCGGAATATCCCCGGATACTCCCCGGGAAGAGGCGGTCAACCATGTAACTGAAGACATTCCCCTTCAGCCAGAGCCGTTCCTTCCTGAGTCAGATGGCCCCGAAGAATACGAAAACTACAGCGCATATCAGGAGCTGATGAACAATGAAAATCCTGAGCATCTGCAGGAAAACAGTGATATGCCGTCGCAACCGGACACAGACCACGTTCAGGCAGATGAGTCAGAACTTCAGGCCACAACAGATACTGCAGAACCGGCTGTCCGGGATGAACCCACTCCACAGCAACCTGTTCAGAGCACATCACCTTCTGATAATACTTCATCGTTTCTCGACAAAGCGCGTGGCTTTTTTACGCGTAAAAAAACGGATTCACAGGCACATGAGAACAGTGATCCCACGCCCTCAGCGGAAACCACGACGACTCCACCGATACCTGACAGTATTGTCTACGCCCCGGAACGTTCTGATGCACCGATATCGCTCAACATGGACGAAATTCTTAAAGAGCTTGACTGGGAAAAACGAGCAGACAGAACCGTCCTGTACAAACTGGATGGCAAACCTGCCTTCATTGACCGGGTAAACCGGCTGGAAATGGTCAACGGTGCCAGCAATGACGATCGCAGCGTTCTGGCCGCACTTGCTGTGGCCACCAAATTTTATGGGGGCGTCATAGAGCTGACGGGCAGTGATGCCTTTAAGCAAAAAGCAATGCAGTTGATTATCGAGCACAACATCGATGTCCGGATGAAATTGCCAGATCAACGGGCTGAACTAGAAAAATTACGCAAGGAAATGGCTGTCAGTAAGGATGCAGTTGTCACCCATCAGCCAACACCGGAACTTAACCGGAATACCCCAGAACAACCGGCTGTCCCTGACCCCGTTCAGGAAAAAGAAGCCACACAATCCCCGGCGTCCCCTGTTGCCCCTGAAGCATCAACCGTCAGCACCGCCTCTGCACCATCACCGGCTGAACCAGGCAAAACGGCAGATGTGGCACCAGACGAAGAACCACCAGGAAAACTTCGCCCGGGAGAGAGCGTGACTGCCGTACTGCACAATTTTGGTCGTGCTGAATATGCACCCGGCAAAGGAGAGAGTTTCTTTGTTGAGCTTAAAAACCGCAGTGGCAGCAAACTCTACTGGGGGGAACAACTGGAAAGTCTGGTCAAAAACCATCAGAAAGGTGACGTGGTGACACTGACACTTCAGAACCGCGAACAATTCATCCTCCCGGGAGAGCAAAAAGCACGTTTCCGGAATAAGTGGTCCATGGAGTCAGTTACCAACGGGATCTCGGTATCACATGATAATCCGGATAAAGGTCAGCGTATTCAGGCGATTCCGGTCGAAACCTTTATGAAAGTGGCTGCGCAAATCAGCCAGGGGTGGCCCGAAGAGATGAAAGCGTTACGTATGCCAGAAAACGTCGGCTCACATCTGTTTATCGGTGAAGACCGACATCCGGTCTCCGCGCCACAGAACGCAAATCAGGTAACAGAAATAACCAGCGCAGCCCCTGACAAGCTGACACCTGTTCTGGGATCAGTGGATAAGGATACGCGTGAACTCAACCTGCTACTTGTCCAGAGTGCCGATGAACATCTGCAGGGTGTGGTCCGGCTGAACGGCACATTGTATCCGGCACTGGCCACCCCATCAGCCGACAACAGTCAGCTGGTTATCAATGCGCTGACCGACAAAGGTTTACGCTTTGCAGGTTATGGTGAAGCGGTAAACCACGATGCTGACAGCACGAATCGCCCCGCACCGGAGCTTATGCAGTTTCATCTGAAAACCCGGGAAGAACCGCTTTTTGCTGCTGTCTACACGCCGGAAAAACAACCTGATGCGTTGTACCGGAACCTGGGCTTCGAGCAGTCATGGCAGCAGTGGTCCAACAGCCAAAAGCCGGAGGACAGGCAGGAAAAAACTCTGCATCAGGATCTCTCCCACAGCCCCGGCCGATGAGCCGGTAAGGAAGCCATATGAACATGCATAAGTCTCTGGTTGCCGTGCTCGGCCTTATCCTGATTTCATCCACGGCAAGTGCTGCAACCTGTCGTGCGGGTAGCGCGGCACAGGCCGGTAGTAATACAGGATATGAGCGAGCACGTGCAGCTGCGGATGCATGGTCACAACGTGAAAACGATGTTTCCTCATCCCTGCAGTCCTGTCTGTCACGAATCAAAAAAATCAGCATAAACCTCCCCCAGTTCCCCAGCCTTGACGACATTCTGTCGCAGCTGGAAAACCAGGTCTGCGACGCGGTCGTGGACAAGGTGAATGAAAAGCTGCCGGGGAATATTGATCCCTGGAAGGACTACAACCTATGACCGAAAATACCGAGCCATCCTCGCCATCACATCCGGCACCTGACCCGGAAATACTGAAGAGCACAATCAGGGCTATGAAGCAGTCAGAACAGCGGGCAAATAATGTCCCTGCGCTGATAAAAGCGCTTTTATGTACGGGCACATGTCTTCTTATCAGTATTACTGGTAACGCCATTCAGTACTGGCACTCAACGAATGTGGAGCGCGAATATTTCGCTACAGACAATGGTCGTCTGGTCAGGCTGGCACCAACAAATCAGCCAGCATGGAGTCAGAATGACGCAATGGCCTTTGGCAGCCAGGCACTGGCGACCGCATTCAACCTGGATTTTGTGCACTATCGTTCACAGATTTCCTCTCTGTCTCCGCGTTTTTCTGACGAAGGTTTTGCCGGATATGTGAATGCATTACAGGCATCTAACATTCTGGAGACGATCAAGAAAGAGAAGATGAATCTGACCGCCACGACAGGCGCTGGCGTTCTGGTACGACAGGGACAAATGTCCGACGGCGTATGGTTCTGGACATTTCAGTATCCTGTCCGTATGCGTCTGGTCGGCCAGACAACCAGCAAGCCAGAACAGTCTTTTGTTTTCGAAATCACCATCCAGCGTGTTGACCCCAGACTGAAACCATCCGGTATGGAAATCCGGCAGATGATCTCCCGTAACGCCGGACCGAACTCCTGAGATAAGTAATATGCAATCACGTTATTTACTGAGCACACTGCTCCTGGTGTGCAGCGCCGCCACGTCTGCAGATAACGCAGGATGGCAGAACGCACGCACACCACAAACGACAAATTCTGCCAGCGATCACGTTCAGAACGCCTCCCAAAACACCGGAGGTGTTCCGGCAACACTGGTAAAAGGTGAGCTGCCTGCCCCCGGGCAGGCCAGCCCGCTGGTACAGGATGCGGCAAGACTTGATTCTGAGCTCTCCGCCGATGAGATTCGCTCACTACGCAGTCTCATGGCGGATAACGAGCGGGCCATCAATGCGCCCATCACCAGTGTTGTACCCCGTATCAGCTCTCTGACAGTTAATCTGTCCCCCGGTGCCAGCCTTCCTCTTGTTCGCACAGCCATGAACAACCTGAGCGTAGTGACATTTACCGATATCAACGGTTCACCATGGCCACAATCCGATCCTCCTTATAACGCGGCACCAAAACTCTTTGATGTGCAGTACAACGAGAACATGGTGACAATCACACCATTGCGGCCATGGGCATCCGGAAACATTTCTGTCTACCTGAAAGGTCTGTCGGTACCGGTCATCCTGAACGTAACCAGTGGCGAAACAGATACGCCGTCATCCAGTCAGGAAATGGACAGTCGTCTGGATCTGCGAATACCACGGCAGGGACCAACCAGCCCGGTTGTCTCCATCCCGACGGATAAAATCGCCCTGCATGACGCAACATTACAGGCATTTCTGGATGGTATTCCTCCCCGGGACCCTTCAGTTAAGAGGCTGAAATTCACAGGTAATGTCCCGGATACAACGATCTGGCAACACGGCGATGACCTTCTGGTTCGTTCCCGGGCGATATTGCGCGATGAATTTGAACAGACCTTGTCCTCTGCCGACGGAACTCATCTCTGGAAGCTTCCCGTCACCCCACTACTGACTTTCTCTGTGAATGGCCAGTCCGTTCACGTGACACCAGAACTGGAGTAATCATGAGTGCTGAACAGGATGCCGGTAAATCCGGAAAGAAACTGGCTGCCCTGCTTGGGCTGAGCAGCATCATCTTATTTGGCGGCAGCTATATCGCGTTTTCCAAACTATCAGGGAGTAACAGCGATATGCAGTCAGCCGTGAACATAAACAGTGCTGCAAGTGGCGGTACGCGCAGCGTTACCGAAACGCCTCACTATCGTGAACTGTTAAGAGCGGATAATGAACGAGGGGCTGCGGCGGCAGCCCGCAATAATCAGACGTTCATTGCCAGTCTTCCGCAGGGGCTTGATATTCCGGACACTCCGGAAAAGCAACAACAGCCTGCAGCAAAACCGGAAAACTATGCTTATCGCCAGGCTTCCGGCACACCAGAGGAGGATCGAGCAGCCAGTGAAAAGCGTATGGAACGGCTGCAAAAGCTGATTGTAAGAATAAAAGATCAGCATCCTGCCGGTAGTACACCAACCATAGCAACGACTATGTGGAATAAATCTCCGGCTGAAACAACAGGGCAGAATGGTACGCAGCAATTCGCATTACAGAATGCCAGCCTGTCCACGCCTGTAGCAGAAAAAGGGATACAACTGATACCTGCCCTGACCCGTATACCGGCATATATTGATACTGCAGTGGATTCTGATAACCCGTCATCCAAGGTTATCGCAACCATTCCCGCTGGCCCCTGGGCAGGGGCAACGCTGTTCAGTCCGGGAGTCAAACTGGTGGGTAACGGCGTGGAGATCCATTTCGACCGGATGAGCTGGAACGGCATGGACCTTAAGGTCAATGCATATGCTCAACGGGAAGACAACCTGATGTCATCCGTGGCCAGCAATGTGAATACACGCTGGTTTAAACATATCATTCTGCCGTCAGTGTTAGGAGGTGTGGGCAGTATTGGCACACTTTATAAAGATGCCAACACGCAGGTTATTCAGGGTAACTATGGCACGGTTACCGGACGCGTGGGAATGCCCAGTGGTGAAGCTGTTGCGGGCGTTATTGCCGGTGGTATGGCGGAAAGAGGAAGTCAGATATTAACCCGCCAGGCAGAAAGTGAGCCCTATAAACAGGTAGAAGTGTATCAGCATGAAGTCGTATCAATTCTGTTTGTTGACCCGGTAATGACAAACGACGCCAGGTCATCTTCCCTTTCCAGTGGCATTTCCCCTTCAGTTAATCGTACATCACAGGCGGAACAACGCTCGCAGGCACGAATGCAGACAGCCATGGAGCAAAGAAAAGCTGTGATGCAACGTCGGTATGATGAACAACCGGAGACACCATAATGAAACCTGAAACAGAAATAGATGAAACCGGCAGCTTCGGTGAACCCGAAGAGAAACCCGCCCCCTTCTGGAAACGTTCCGTCTGGGGGATATCTGTAGCAACATGGGGGCTATGTGCAGTCGTGTTGCTCGCAGCCATATGGTATCTGTTCCTGAGAGCGCCATCGGAAACAGGCATGCCTCCGTTTAATGATGCGGATGCTGGCGTACAGACCTGGCAAACCACACAAGAATCATCACCTTCTGTTCAGTCCACTGAGACTATGACTGTCCGGACAGGAGAAGATATGAGCCAGCTTGCCCGGGATGTAAAAACAGAGCTGGATAACCGCGATGAAAAAATTCAGGCAACACTGAATATGCTTCACGACAGCATTAACAAGCTGGGCGAAGCTATAAAAAAGGATGAAGAATACGCACAGGAAACGCGCCGTCAGCTGGATGATATCCGGAGCCGCCTGAACGGAATAATGACACAGAAAAGCGTCACTGAATCCTCTTCCACACCGCATCCAGCAAAGAAAAAAACGTCGTCTGTTCTTAACGGAATGAAAATCATGTCGATGGAAACTGGTATGGCCTGGATTCGCTGGCAGGGTAGTACCTGGGCTGTCAGAGAAGGTCAGACGCTGGGCAATGTGGTGATCCAGCGGATTGATCCGACTACCCGGACCATCATCACCAGTGCAGGGACGTTACGCTGATGAACATGGATGCCCTGACCGCCATTGAGAACTTTGCCAGCAGTATTTTCAGTGCCGGAATGGATTTCCTGTTTACCTGGGGAGAATTCATCGGGGTGATCAGCATGATTACCCTGTTTGCCCGCGCCCGTTCAGCCGGTCCGGTAAAAATGTCTCCCGGAAAATTTATTGCGGGGATGTTAACCAGCTGCATGCTCGTATCACTCCCGGCAATGATTAACGCCGGAGGCGTACAAATGGGATTCAGGGCTGACTCATTTGGCCCGATTGCATATGTACAACCTCAGACGTTTGGCGCTGCTGCTGGCGCAGCAAATGCAGTTCTGTCGCTGGCCAAGCTGGCCGGTGTGGGATTTGTCATGAACGGGATATCCATCTGGCGCAAGGCCGGACTCGATGGACATACCGCACTGAGTGCCAGTGAATCCGTCAGTAAGGGAAACGTCAAATTTATTGCCGGCGTCCTGCTGGTCTTTATCGATCGTGTCCTCAATGCCCTGCTGGCAAGCATTGGAATCGTCTTCTGATTTTTTTCACCTTCATATAAACCACTGATATATCCATTTAAGGAGAAACTATGTCACGTATTCGTGTCGTGGCGGCCCGTCTGTACGCCGCATTTATCCATGCACAACTGTTTGTAATGTCATGCCGGAGCAAACTGACTAAGTACCTGCTGCTCATTCCCATGATGTTGCTGCCCAAAGCCGTTCTTGCCGATGGAGATCTTGCCGATATGGTTCGCAATGTTGGTGAAGGTGCTAAAACAGCACAGTCATCATCAATCACTATTGCGCAGTTCATCGGCGTAATTCTGTTTCTCGGGGGCCTGATTGGCCTGAAAAAAGTTGGGAAACAAGGGGGGATGGGACTGGCTGGTTGCATTGTATCTATCGTCATTGGGGCGGTACTTGTCGCCGGACCTGAAATGATGAGTCGCAGCCAGAAACAGTTGGGGATTTCCTCAATTTCCATTGGCTAATCTTGTCCAGGGCACTGGCATTTATCCGGTGCCCTTCCTATTCGGCAATACAAGGAGGCACATATGTCTGCCTGGAGCCCGGAGCACATAACGTTACGACGAACAGAAAACGGCAATGTGATTGCCCACGACAGTCGGGACGATCAGGAATTCATTTTTGCAGAATGCTGTTCCGATGAAATCGCAAACATCATTCTGGAAGCCGTGAAATGTTACACCAGTACGGAGCCTGCTCATGCAACACAGCATTAAAGACTTGTGGTTGTATCCCTTTCCAGAAATTGATGTGGTTCATACTCAGGAGGCACTGTTACCGGAACCGGAATTAACAACGCCCGGTCGATGTATCTGCTGCCGGCAAAACGTCAGGCACCGTTTCAGACTGGATGACTCATGGCCACTCAGACAGCTTACCGACACAATCAGTAACACACGAGTTCGTCTTAATAAGGCCACAGAACATCTGGTTAAGTTAATCAGGCGTGGTGAACCAGTCGCAACCGGCAAAAAGGAAAAGTACAACACGGCAGTAAAAGCCGCTGAACGGGCGCTTGAGCATGCCCGTCTGTCTGCCAGACGTCTTTCACTCCGCCATGTACAGAAAGCTGAAATCACCAGTACAGAGCCGTTGTCAGGGAAAGAGCAGGAGCTGTTTCATGAAGACGGCCCGCCTTACAGCTTATGTGCTTTCTGCCACGCCTGGCATTCACTGAATGGTTATGCCGCAGCACAGGGCGTTATGGTGTGGCTACCCGACCTTCATCCATCCACGGTCGTGGCCCTTAACCGTCGTTCATTACAGGAAGTTTTCAGTAATGATAAGTTCCGGGTCCGGCGAGGACGGGAAGCGCTCTCTGCACTGATGCAAAACAGACTGGCGGTTGAGGATAAATTCCGAAGTTTCCGCCCGGCCGATTTCGCTGACGTTTTTCGTCGCTACCCACCTTCCGGTCGTTCGCCTCTGCGTGAAAAAATGAACGGTATTGCCCTGATTCTGACACCAGATTCATTCATCAAAAAAGAATACGTTGATTGATTTTTCTTCATGCCACTCCAGCGCGGGGTGGCATTAAAAAAATCAAACTGCACAAACCTCCCTCCTGTAAGTCCGGAGTTCCCTCACCTATGAACATAAACCGTTTAATCTTCACTATCGAAGACTGTCTGAACACGCTATCCCGTTTCTCTGTCGCAAGCAGTTTTGTTGAGTATTGCGATTTACGTACTGTAATTGGTCTGGACAGACAGGATCGTGAACGTCGCCCATGGCTGAATTCGCCCTATATTGCAGCCACAAAGCGTGGAGAATATCTCTCTGTCTTTGAAGTCAGCGGTGCTTTCAGGGAAATGGATGAAGCATCCGACCAGACTGGCTCAGGTTCACTGGAATCGCTGATCACCAGCATGAGTGACAGCCTGAATACGGCATATAAAAACAGCGGTCATAAAATCAGCTGCGTTTTCGAGCGTGACCCTGAAATGGGGAAAGAGGAAATCGAAGACATGGTCGCCCCACAAAAACGCTCACTGGCTAATACAGGTATCCAGTTACAGGATGTGGTCGATGAGAAAGTCACAACACTGTCCCCATGGCTGGTCCGGGAGCGTTGCTGGCTGGCGATCTGGAGTGGACCCGACCTTATCAGCAACAGCGATCGCACTGCCCATGATGAGCTTGTCAGAAGACTGGCTGAACGGGTACCGAAAGCACGCTTTGCCCAGTCCCCCTGGCAGTGGACCTTATCTGCACTGAAAATCCGCCACGAAGCTTTTCTTGATAATGTGGAACAGGCACTGAGACATTCATCTGATGGCCTGATTCTCCGGCTTCTGGATATACACGAAGTCGGGCGTGAAATACGTCGTCAGACAGAACGGTACAGCACACCGCGTAACTGGCAACCCCACCTGCCTGAAGATGCCCAGCCAGCAGGATATCGCTGGACTGACGATGAATCCGTACTACATGCTCCTTCATTGCATTTGCAGTTATTCAACACGCAGGTGACCACACAGGGCAACCTGGTTCAGGCGGGCGGACTCTGGCACGGAATGGTATCGATTACTTTACCTCCGCAAAATCTGCAGACGTTTAACGAACTGGTCCGTGCCGTCCCCCGCGCAGTCCCCTGGCGCATCAGAATGGATCTGATGCCCGGCGGGATGAAGGCTCTTAATCTGAAGAAAACGCTTCTGACTTACAGCAGCTTCATTTCTGCCGTTCGTCCAATGTATGAATCCGTTATGACCCTGGCGGCAACGGATGAAAAAGAACCTGTCTGCATAATGACCATCATGGCCTCCACGTGGGGAAAAACACGTGAAATATGCGCACGAAACCAGGCCATTCTGAAATCAGCCATTGAAGGCTGGGGCGTATGTGGCACCACGACAACATTTGGCGATCCCCGACGCGCCTGGGTGAATACCATTCTCGCGGCATCCGGAGGCTCCGGCCCGGTTCCCCTGTATCCCCCGTTGTCACATGCCATCTCGCTTTTCCCGCTTAACAGGGCAGGCTCTGTCTGGCGAGGCAAAGGGAATCTGATGTTACATACAGAAGACGGTTCCGCATTTGAGGTTGGTCTGGCGTCATCCCAACAAAATAAACATACAGAACTGGCACCAGGCGATCCGGGACTGGGTAAATCAGTTCTGATTAATACGTTGTCGGAAATACAGATATCATCTGCTCAGAAAAACCTGCCCTTCATTGCCTATATCGATAAGGGATACAGTGCTCAGGGACTGGTTCAGCTTATTCGCGACAGTCTTCCTCAGGAAAGAAAAGACGAAGCTGTCGGTATTATTCTGAGCAATGATCCGGACTACACCCGTAACCTTTTTGACGTGATGTACGGCGCTAAAAAGCCTATTACGCCGGAAAAGAATTTCATGTCATCGGTGCTGTGTGCTCTCTGTGTCGATACCGGTACCGGTCAACCCTGTAACCCCGGAGACACCCGACAAATTATCAACCAGCTTATCGAGCTGGCTTTTAAAGAGTACGGTGAAAATAATCCGCGACTTTATCGCGCCTCAACGGAAGAACTGGTGGATTCAGCACTGCAGGACTCGGGACTGTATGAAAAACATGATGCAGCCTGGTGGGCCAGATCAACCTGGTTTGAAGTCCGGGATATGCTCCACAATGCCGGGTATATCATGGCGGCTCAGCGGGCACATTATCAGGCAATGCCCCAGCTTCCCGAAGTGTCCTCGATGCTGGGCCATACCAGTCTCAGGGATGTTTTCGGTACTGTTCAGCGTGATGGTTCAAACGAGCTTCTGCTGGACTACATCCGCCGCGCCCTGGAGCAGGGACATAACGACTACCCCATGATATCCGGGTATACCCGGTTTATGATCAACCCGGAAACCCGGGTTATCGCTGTCGATCTGAATAATGTTGCCGGTGACAAAACGCCTGCAGGCAGGCTTAAAACCGGCATCATGTACCTGCTTGCAGGTCAGATCGCCGGTGGTGACTTCACCCTGCCACAATACAGGGATGAAGTGTTAAAGCAGCTTCCACGGGAATACCATGAAATCGCTCTTAAACGTATTAACCAACTTGATCAGGAGGTTAAGACAAAAGTTTATGATGAACTGCATAACGCCCGGGGCATTGACTTCATCTGGGAAAATCTGGATACCCAGGAGCGTGAGCAACGCAAGTTTGCTATCCGCACGGTTCTGAGTACGCAGTATCTGAGGGACTACCCGGAAAGCGTTCTTAAGTCAGCAAATACTCTCTGGTTACTGCGCTACAAACCCGAAGATATCCCCGTACTGAGGGATAACTTCAACGTGCCTGAATTTATGCTGAAACGCTTCCTGAAAATGCCGGAAGGCCCGGCACCAGATGGTAGTGGTGTTCCTGTTCTGGGAGTATTCAGGGTAAAAAGTGGCACGCTTGCGAGAATACTCAAATTTACCGTCGGTCCACTGGAGCTATGGGCGCTGAACTCATCGCCAAAAGACAGTGCCCTGCGTAAAACACTGACAAATAAGTTAGGTTCAGTTCGGGCACGTAAGATTCTGGCCGAAAACTTCCCCAGAGGTTCTGCAACGTCATTAATTGAGCACCGGGCGGGCCAACATAACAGTGACAATGTTATTGAAGAACTGGCCTCGGAGCTCATCCGAAAACAGGGATACAATCTCTGATGTGTACAATTCATATCACCCCACGCTGCCGGAGACCTGCCAGAGGGCAGGTATTTCTTAAAAAACTTGAGGTAAAAGGTGACAGTTTCTCATTCACTCTGCCGTCACGTGTCTTCAGGTTACATCCGGCCCCCAATCCCAGAGTGATATACGCCTCGGATGCCAGAACACAGGGAAAGGTCACAGGCATGCGGCTGTTGTTGCCGTCCAGCACAGATGAGCTGATAACAACGGCAATATGGCAGGTTTCTGTCCCGGATGAAGCACCATTCGACGTTCAGCATGTCATCCAGTGGATACTCCCTTCACCGCTGGCTTCGCTGATGTCCGATGATACCTGGTTATGGCCATCCGTTCCCGGAACGCCGGCACTGAGTGCCGGTGACTGGCCTGTTATGGATACTGACCCTTCCACCTTACGGCGCGTCAGACGTCGTTCTTTCAGCATCATCGATAACCGGAACAGGAAAGGTTATATCACCAGGCGATATCAGTGTTTCCCACTGGCCCCACTACCTGAAGACAGAAAATACGACAGCCTTCCTGACCTTGTGCTCCATCCCGAGCAGGAGACAATAAAATGCAAAGAAAAACATTACTCGCAGCCCTTATAGCCACCCTGAGTGGAACGGCATGCCAGGCTCATGCTTATTCAGTCACCGTCGTCGCCAGCCGGCCTGTTGAAGAGCAGGTCATCCCCAGAATGGAAGCCATCAAAGATGTCCTTGGCAACATACTGAGTACCCAGACAGCCACGGGTACCGCTATCAATCAGAACTCTGAAAAGCTGGCAAGTGTCATTGCCCAGAACGGACAGGCGACACGTCAGCAGATGATTTTCAGTAATGAAACTCAGCGCCTCGAGGAGGCTCGGAAAAGCTTCACCGTGCCGGACTCCATCTGCAGTGAATCCGCATCAGGGATTGCAACAGAAAGCAAAAGTGCCTCAGCATCCGCAGCCTCAAAACTCAGTAAAGGTGGCGGTGTGAGCAACCGTAGCCTCCGCGACCGTCTGGCCAGCGCAGCAAACTCTCCCGTGCGGGAAGCTTATGATGGCGCGGCCATACACGCCAGTTACTGTACAGAAGCAGAATATGCACGTTTTGGAGGAACCGCCGTTTGTCCTTCTGTGGGCGAAATACCAGGTGGAGACAGTCAGGTACGCTCGATTTACCACGGCGCAGGTACAGCGGACACACCTGCGGCACTGACATGGGATCAGAAGCAAATAGATGCAGCGACTGCTTACATGAAAAACACTTCCCGCCCCTCTGCCGGTCGTGCTCTGGGTAAAGGAGAAGTGAATACCCAGAGTGGGCGAACCTACGTCGGACTCCAGAACGAATACAACGGCATCATTGATTCTGCGTCGAATCCCCAACTGACGCTGATTGCTGACAGCACGCCTAATGAAAGCACACGTAAAGCACTGGCTGAAACACTGCAGTCAGACTCAGCGGCCGCTTACTTCGACCAGGTGGCTTCACCAGAAGCAAAAGCACGGGGATATATGAGTACCCGTGAGTTTGAAGCTTTTGAGGCTGGCCGGCGCTACGCCAACACAGCATACCTGGTGGATTTACAGGAAATGCAGGGAGATAACCTGCTCCGTGAACTGGTAAGAATCACTGCGCAAATGAACTGGCAACTGAACGACCTGAAAGAACAGATCCGCCAGGGTAATGTCATCTCTGGACAGCAACTGGCTCTGACCGCCCGCCAGTATTATGAAAAACAACTCGGTAGCCTTGAGAAAACAATCAATCAGGCAAACGCACGTTGAAAGCTGACGTCAGAACAGGACTGAAAAAATGAATAAGTTACCGGAAAATTCAGACCAGACGAAAAACGTCAAAAAATCACCATCCATAACCCGCATAGCCACCCGGGGGATTATTAACATTTTTGTTCCTCTGATGGAGACTCGCCTGATAACGAATTCTGTACAGCATATGCTGGAACAACAAAAACGCAGGCTGGACAGATTTCGTCAGGTAAATAATAAAAAGGCGCAACTCCACCTCACGTGGGAAGAAGCTCTGCAGGCCAGCCATATGTCAGTAGACGATCTGGATCGTCGTTTCCGCCGGCGCAGAACAGTATGGCGATTCTGTTGCTGGAGTCTGCTGGCCATCGCTTTGTTTCTCAGTGGTATGCTCTTTGCCGCCTCTTCATTACCTCTTACGACTCTGGTACGCGCCATCAGCACTCTTGTGTTGATACTGTCAGGCGTCGCTCTTTGTGCTTCCAGAGCACTGATTGTTACATACCGCCTCTGGCAGTTGCATGAACGAAAAGTCAGCGAACCCGAGCAGGGGACTTTCCGTGATTTTCTGAACGACCGCAATGGCTGGCGCAATGCCACATTAATTGCCGTAACCAGTAAACAATACTGATCACGTCCAGATGCCAGTACCACTGGCATGTCGCCATCCCCCTTAATTAAATCCTGTGTGGCCTTTGCCCATACGCAATTCTATTCCGGAGTTACTGTGAAAATTTTACTTCGCGCACTCTGTGCAGGCCTTGCTATATCCTCACTGCCGGCAATGGCTTCAGTGACCTATCAGGATATTGTGTCTGCCGCAACCAATCCTGACGATCTGTCTCGCCAGGCGCTGGTCACGATATTCGGTGATGTAGTCACCAATCCACTGTCAACCAGCGCCCCCACTCTGATCGGAAGCATGTTCGGGGCGTTCAACAGTATCATCGCCGTACTTGCCGTTGTCTGGTTTATGTTCATTGGTATCCGTCATGTTGTGCGTTCGGGGCATCAGGGACAGGTATTCAGCACCGGACGCGATATCGTCGGCACACTGAGTGTCGTTGCAGGTTTTCTGATGATCGTTCCAACCGGAAATGGCTGGAGTATCGCTCAGCTCATTATGTTATGGGGCGCATCGATAATGGGGGTTGGGTCCGCCAATGTGATGGTGCAACTTGCCGCTGATAATATCGCAAATGGTTATTCAATGACTGTACAGCCAGTTCAGGCATCCACACGAACAGCAGCGCGTGGCATTTTTGAAATGGAACTGTGTAAGTATGCGGTTAACGCAGGACTAAATGATTTTAATCAGACGGTCAAATCCTCGACTTCACTGATGACAGAATCAGCTAAAACCGCCAGTGGTAATTACACTGTCACGGTATCCAATGGCAGCGGTATCTGTGGTTCAGCCAGCCTGTCAGTAGAAGGAAACGGAACAACAGATCAATCGACGATTGGAAAATTCTTTAATCCCTTCAGTAAAAACGAATACAGCGGTGTTATCTCAGCACAACGTGCAGCCATGGATAATATGATTAGCGACATGGACAACGCTGCCAGTGAGTTTGTGACAACATTTCTGGAAAAAAGAAATTCTGGCAACGGAACATTGCCGGATATCGAGACACGGATTCAGAGAGCAGCCGATGAGTATGAACGCGCTGTACAAAAATCGCTACCTATTGATAACGGAGAACAATCCAGGAAAGAAGCTCTCAAGTCTTATCTCACAACCTATGGATGGGTGACGCTTGGCGCGTGGTATCAGACCTTTGCCACTGCTAACCAGCGTCTGGCAGAGCTGGCTGACAGAGCTCCAGCTGTAACTTCAATGTCATCACTTGGGGAAGTTGGCGATACTGATTTATTTAGTGCTGTTATGGGGGCATACAAGACTCAATTACAGAACTCCACATATACTCCAACGATAGGAACGATAACAACTCAAGATGAAAGTAATGCAGCTAATAGCACAGACCCACAAAGTGTGGTCATGAAAAGTATAGCGCCAACCATATTAAAATGGACAAACCAAGCTGCTACTGAATGGTCAGGAACAGGAACAACCAGCAACCAAGTTAACCCATTAATTAAGATGAAAAACATCGGCGATTATACATTGGGTACAACAGAAATTCTCTGGACAGGATATACAACTGTCAGAGTTCTCGCGACAATGGGTGATAACTCTATTTTCGGAAAGGCTGTTAATTTGTTCTCTGGATTACCTAAAGGATTTGTTGCTCTGCTGGATGCTGCAGCTCCCCCAATATATTTCTTGTTGTTCCTGTTGTTTTGTGCGGGTTTTTCCTTATCAATTTACCTACCATTTATACCATTCATTTTCTGGATGACAGGCATTGGGAACTGGATAGTAAGCGTATTAATAGGATGCACCGCCGGGCCTCTGTGGGCAGCAACACATCTAGGAACATCAGAGGACAGAGGAAGTCGAGCAGCTTACGGATATATATACTTAATTGACAGCATGATAAGACCACCTCTCATGGTATTCGGTTTCTTTTTTGCCTCTGTCGCCATCATTGCCGTCGGCACAATATTAAACTCACTGTTTGGCGCAGCACTAGTTAACGTACAGGTAAAATCATTAACAGGGATATTCAGCCTTGCCGGGTTCCTGCTAATTTACGCCCGTATGTGTACAACGTCTGTAGCTGCAATATTTGCTTTACAAGCATATCTTCCTGACCATGTTATCAATTTCTTGGGTGGTAGAGATGGTGTAAATACTCTTGGCAACCTCACCTCATCAGTAAAAGATATTTTTGCAGGTTCTAATAGAAATATTAGACACAGCCCTGGAGTTAGAGAGGACAGACTAAAAAATGTCACAAAGGATGATAATAAAGATGGAATAAAAGGATAATTTTAATAAAACAACCTTGCCATAAACACTCAATCGCATTAAAATATCGATGAGTGTTTATGGAGGGTTTATTATGCAAATGGTAAAAACAATCAATAGATATCCTGCTTGGTGGACATTATATTACGCCCTTAGATTTATATATTTCATAAGCATACCAGTGTTATCCATTTTTATTCTTTTCGGCGTGCTCTCCATTACATCTTCAAGATATGTGACGCAAGAAGATTATATTTATACTTGCGTCTGTCTGTTTTTACTAATTGCCCCTGCAATATTGATGTATTCCCGAGCAAGCTCAAGAAAAGACAAAATAAAAAAAATTGTCGCGGAGATAAAAAACACCGGTTTTTATTCACCTGACAAAGAATATGAGGGACTATCTTTTACTCAGGGCGTCTATTTTGGCGTGGATACCAAAAAAGGCACTATGCTGTATGCTCGTGCTTACCCTGGAAATATAATGGATATTATCGGCTTTGACATTGACAACTTCACACGCACTGTGACCGACGCCAAGACACTAGAGATTTATACAAAATACATAAATATACCAATGGTCTCAATTCCGTCAGGATGCATCCATCCCAAAATGATGGCGGATACAATGCATGCAATGGCAGAAAGAGGATATGATTACCCTGTCGACTTTCCTCGCCTAATTCAGGAGAAGCGTAAGGAGTGGGAGCAGATTGCAGGCATGCCTGTAGCCGAAGTATTTTAAGATAAGCTCCCTCCATAACAGCCGGTTCAAATGAGCCGGCTTTTGTTCATTACAACAGATAACTTATGCCGTTACCGATAAATTCGACCAAGTGCTTTAATCGCAGCAATTTTTATTTCCATATCATCACTTTGACTCAATCTATGTAATTCACGAGTAATGTTCTCCGCCTGACACCGGCCTTCACCTAATGCATAGATCGCAGCAAGTGTAACGTCTTTTGATTTACTCTTCATCATTTCAAACAAGAAAGTATTAGCTATCGCAGGAGGCATGCTCATAATCAATCCTCTTCATGAAATAAACAATGGCACTCACTTACAAACAGGAGTCCACTATCGCAAGCGACTCAACTTAGCAATATCTCTCAATTTGAATGAAAAAAACAGATGGCATGTGACAGGGAACCGTCCGCATGATGTCCGTGACCATTTAACCCCATAAGCTAACCTTGTCACAAACGGGCGCAGAACAGCCTGCCAGACAGACAACAAAACAAAAGTCCAAGATAAAACATGAATACCGGTATCTCAATGCGAAGAAATAATCTCCGTAGAAACCCCCATGAGAAAAATATCATATGGGAGAAAATCGCAATTATCACAGCCAGCGCATTCATTACTTTCGCTGTGTTCTGGCATTAATTATTTTCAACACAAAAAGGAAAAAACAATGAATCTGGTAGACGCCTTTGTCAAAAAAGTAATATCCGGTCCATATGAAGAATATGGAAAATGGTGGATAGATGTCGAATACATTTCATGGGGTGTTCCCGGGAAAACAAGACTGATGTTTGACTCAAAGGAGCAGGCACTGGAAGTTAAGGAAGGGTACAAATTTTTAACGTGAGATCTCTTTTTGTTAAAGGGCAGGAAGCGGTAACTCCCTGCCCTTAGTTACGTTTCCAGGCTTATCAGTCGACAAGTTCCCGGATCAGTTCCAGAACAGCAATCAGCGCGTTTGCAACGGCAACTACTGCCCTGAGAACGATGATTAACAGATTAATCATCCGCTTCTCCATCACTGGAGGAAATCACCGTTGCTTACTCTTACATTGCCTGTCACAACGGCACTTTCAGTGTTAGTTGAAAAGAGACTTCCTCCTGCCAGAGCACTGAACACAGCACCACCTGTTTGTTCAGCCAGGACTTAAAATCTTGCATCCATAGTCCCGATGGATATCACGGCAGAAGTGTCGCCAGACAGAGCTAACCTGCGGATTATAAGGATGGTTGCTATCAAATGAACAGCTCGCTATTATAAGAACGTTAGTTGAAAAGAGATTTCCTCCGGTCAGGGCCACCCACTCTGTAACGGAACAGTAAAAAAACCGACCTCACCAGTCGGTTTTTTTACATCTGTTGTTTCTCAAAATCCGTCCGACATGCCCGTCACACCGGGGAAACTCATGCTCTGAATCAGAACCAACCATCTCAACTTTGCCGTCTCCTGAAAAAACTGGCACATTCAGTTCGATAACTACCCATAAATACAGAGAGAAAATCCGATGTCAGAAAAGTGGAGTAAAGAATTCGACTCTTGCTTTCAGGTGGGGAGCATAGAAGAAATTGCAGATGCTCTCGAGAAACGCAGCGGAAGCGAGGAAAATGCGTTAGCCATGCTGGCAATGACAGCCTTCACACTCATGACCCGACGTGGTATCTGCGAAATGCAGAACGTGGCCCCCGATGGCAAAGGCATTCGGCTGGAGCTAATCGGCTTCAGGGAAAATGAAACAATACCGGATACGCTTCATTGAAGAAGAAAGGGCGCAATGAGGTCAGCCTTCGCAACAAAGCGGCGGCAGAAAACCTGCCGCCGTGTTGCCCGTTAACGTTTAACTTCGTAGGCTAACGTTGCCACAAGCACTGTGTTTCCCTGCTGGAGCCGGAGTCCGCAAAGCGAATCCCTCACCATCCAGACAAAACACAGAATCGTCACACAGATGACGATTAACATCATTAAAAACGTTCGCTGTGGCATCATAGCCCCTCCATTGCCTTACGGCGGTTATCGGGCTACTATAATGTTGTCTAGGCATTACAGTAGAGCCCTTGGTTGATTGATAAAAAAATCTCCAGGGGCTTTCTGCTGTATACCGTCCACAAAACGCTTTCGGCATACAGCCTCAAGCGCCCGCAGCTATTCTAACGACTTTCGTATCGGTAACAATCCTTTTAACCAGCCCCACACATCTTTCGGACATGGTGAGTACAAAAGGCTGCGCTCTCGAACATTTGACATTGAAAATGATTCAGGTGACAGCCTGAATGTAGCAGGAGTCCCCGTCCTTCTGGCATAGAAGATGTCAACGGGCTACTATAATGTCGTTCACGCATTACAGTAGAGCCCTTGGTTGATTGACAAAAATCTCCAGGGGCTTTCTGCTGTATATGGTTTAGTTAACAAAGAGAGCCAGTGTTCCACTGAGCAAAACCAGTAGCTATTCATGCTTACAATTATCTTCTCCATATCTGAAATAACTCAAACAGCCCAATAGAAACATATTGTTACATCTAAGATCTTGAAAAGACCTCTTTGAGAAATCAATATGAGATCACGGTATGTTGATAGGATAATATATATGAAGAAACTATTGATTCGATTAATACCTGATGCAATATATGAGGCTCTGGAAAAGACAGCTCTGCATTCTGAACGCTCCCTGGAAGCACAGGCCAGATATATCCTTAGTTGCTCCGTAGATAATGAAAAACAATTAACTGGTGGTGAACGCTATCAAAGAGAAATAACCGCGCGTCTTAATCAAGCGTTATCAGAAGCTAATGAGGTCATAACAGCCATTAATCTTGTTCCCGCAAGAATTGCAGAACAATTAGGCCATCATGACGCCATAGAATCCGAAAATTGGTTCACCGGAAATGCTGTTCCTAGCTTTACAGAGCTTGACGAATTAAGCGATATCTTTGGATGCTCTCCAGATTGGTTAAAGTTTGGCGAAAATGTACCTTATCCAAAGAGTTCTAAAGGAAGGATAAACTGGAATCGTGGCGGAGAAAAAGATATCGATGCACTTTTAGAGCCTGACAACAAAGGTCGTAAAGTCTCATCTATTCATATTTTCAGGGTAAATGAATCTGGCAATATACTAATACTGAGAGAATTTGAAAACAGCATAACTACAGATTTTTTCTCAACAAACCTTTACTTATCAGACAAAGAAAAAATAGGACAGGGCGGATTCCACGACCTGGTCGATTTCCTTGTAATTTTACAATCCCTTTATTTAAAATATATAAATAGCAATCTGTTAGTGAAAAGCTATAACATTAGCCAATATGTACTGGATTCCTGTTATAAGAGCGGAGAAAAGCACCCCATAACTATATGTAGTGCAGGTGAGACAAGTACCTGGTGGGAAGACATATGGCATGAAGACATGATAGCTCAATCGAGGAATAATGAGTCCTACTTCTGGGATGGTGACAAACCTCTTATTGATAGCCTTCATAAAGAACTTCAAAAAAATAACAGATTAAAGCCAAACAGTGAGTTAGATATGCCACTAATTGGTTAAACACCAATTAAAGATTATCTAGCTAAAACAACATCGTACACGCATACTGCAAAGCCCTTGGTGAGTTAATAGAAGAATTACTAAGGGCTTATAAAAAATATATACCCCCACATTGGTGACACATTAAAATATTTTTTGTTGATGTGTTACCAGCCTGACCCAAAAACAATTTTTAATCTTTCCGTTCGATTTAAATTCCAGAAATGGAGACTTTGTCATGTCTTACAATCGACAGCCTGTCGCAGAAGATCCTATGCAGATATGGGGCGCTGTTGGTGTCCTTCTTATCCTGCTGCTATTCGTCATATGGTTATTCTTGCCGGAAGTGGTTTACACCAGCTGCCTGATTCTTCATACCTTATGGGGACTGGTCGACTGGGGACCATTTCATAACTATGCAGCACCACGATACAACCTGCTTGCCATGACCGGTAACAACGCCGCCAACATAAGCTATAGCCAGTGGGTTAACGTCATGGAACAGACCATAGGTATTCTGTGGATGTACCTCTTACCTGTGACACTCTGGTGTTTGTGGGAATGGTATCAACATCCGGGACAAAGCCGTTTCACCCGCAGACCAGTAGATATTACCCGACTGCCACACATCTTTGCTTCGTTATCCCCTGCTATCGCCCCTGTACTGGCAGATGGTGATCCGAAAAAACTCTTTCATGGTGGTAAACGACCTGAACGGCGGGTTGCTCTCACCCCGGAAGCATTTGTCGAACAGCATACTCTCATCACCAATATGCAGCTCGATGTTGCAGCTGCAAGACGATGTTTCATGGCCCAGTTGGGTAAACCTTTAACGTCCTGGAAAGACATGGCACCACATGAAAAAGCGCTCTTTGCCATATTTGGCCTTCAGTATTTCCTGGATGATCGGAAGGCAGCATTAAAGCTCATGGATACACTGAACCTCTCATGCAGAATTAAAAGCAAACGGGACAGCGGGAAATTCTGTACCCCTGTTTATTCATTGGCCAAATCAGCTTTCCAGAGAGTGATTAAAAGCAACGGAGCACAGCAATGGCTGAAACAACATCGCTACGTCCGCAGTGGGCTGGTCTGGCTGTATGCACATGACCTGCGGCTTACGCCACCCAACTGGATTTGGCTGAAAGGCGTGGACAGAACGCTGTTTTATGCATTACACCGCGCCAATACCACGAAAGGATTTATTGAAGGCGCTGGCGTGGTGGCCGTTGCACGTGCAGAGGCCGAAGCCATGCGTTTTGGTCTTCCCTGCCCTGAACCCTGTGTTGATGAAGCGGTGGAAGGCTTACGGCGGGATATGCTCAGTCTCGGTCTTATCTGGGATGAACCACAACCAGATCGCGACCGGAAACGCCGCATCCTGACCAACTGGTCCCTCACCGACGACATCCTGCCCCGCACACCTGCTACAGACAACGAATTCTGATTATCCGGAGAACTGAAAATGACAATCGAGTACTTTGCAACACGCATTGCAAAACATATTTCCGTGCAGGCAATCTGGCCGGATGGCAGGACAGAAATTATTGCCGTCCTTCCACGGGATGCCCTGTCAGGGCTGGTAACACGAAATAATCAACTGATTCATATAGCCTTTGACGCCATGGGCACCCGTAACAGAGAAACCGTCCTGATTGATAAACAGGAGCATAACGCTGACCAGATACTTACAGCTATTGATTCCTGCCTGCGCCTTGAATATCTGATGGAACGCCGCTTCAGCAGAACACCTTTGTTCCGTGGCATAATCGCCAGCGTTGTGCTGTTCGTAATGGCAACGATTGGCTTCTCTCTGTTCCGCTATGTTGATCGTGTATTCTGGGATGATACAACGCCTGAAGCAGTACAGACAGCAGGTGAGCCACGACTGCTACCCCCTCACCTGAATCACACTGTGCCATTAAATGAAGGCATTCAACTCCCGGTTCCCCCGAAAAAAGACGTCCAGGTCCCGGAGAAAACAATCACAAGCAAAAATCCGGAAGCCGCAGCTGCGCGACATAATCTGGCTACTGTTCTGAAGCGGAACGCCGATCGGGGCATGTTTACCATCAACCTGTCATCCGGTCATGAACGAACCCTGTTCGCATTTCTCGATCCTGCCTGTCCTAACTGCAGACTTCTGGAGCCGGCCTTAAAACGCCTGGCCAGCGACTTCAATGTCGTTATCTACCCGGTTTCAGTTATTGGTGGAGAGGAATCCACCGACCGTGTGGCACCACTGCTGTGTGAAAAAGATGCTCAGAAACGTGCTGCCGGCTGGCACCGACTGTATTCCGCAGATAACGGAATGATGACGCCATCAGAAGAAACAACGCCTGCAGATGAAACATGCCTGAAAGCAGCCAGAGCTGCGATTGATGTTAACAATGTCGCCTTCCGTAAGTTCGGATTTGCCGGTACCCCATGGGTGCTGTCCGACACCGGCTGGCATCTGCCTACAGGAATTCTGCAGGAAACTGGCACGCTTAATTTATTCCTGAAAACCACCGACAGCGAGTCTGGCCATGAGTGAACATCGCGTTAACCCCGAGCTTTTACACCGTACAGCCTGGGGAAATCCTGTCTGGAATGCACTCCAGAGTCTCAATATCTATGGCTTTTGCCTGGTGGCAAGTCTTGTGGCCAGTTTTATCTGGCCACTTGCATTACCGGCATGTCTGTTGTTCACACTGATAACAATGCTGGTATTTAGTCTGCAGCGATGGCGCTGCCCTCTTCGTATGCCCATGACGCTGGAATGTGCTGACCCGTCACAGGACAGAATGATTAAAAGAAGTCTTTTCAGCTTCTGGCCAACCCTGTTCCAGTATGAGGTCATTCTGGAATCACCGGCCAGCGGCATATTCTATGTTGGTTATCAACGCGTCAGGGATATTGGCAGGGAGTTATGGCTGAGTATGGACGATCTGACCCGCCATATAATGTTTTTCGCCACCACCGGTGGCGGTAAAACGGAAACCATCTTTGCCTGGGCGATTAACCCACTTTGCTGGGCAAGAGGATTCACCCTTGTCGATGGCAAGGCACAGAATGATACGGCAAGAACGATCTGGTATCTGGCCAGACGCTTTGGACGTGAAGACGATGTGGAAGTCATTAACTTCATGAACGGAGGAAAATCCCGCAGTGAAATCATTCTGAGTGGTGAAAAAACGCGTCCTCAGTCAAATACCTGGAATCCCTTCTGTTACAGCACTGAGGCATTCACAGCGGAGACAATGCAGTCAATGCTGCCCCAGAACGTCCAGGGGGGCGAGTGGCAGTCCCGGGCCATTGCCATGAATAAGGCACTGGTATTTGGTACTAAATTCTGGTGTGTGCGCGAAGGCAAAACAATGTCGCTGCAGATGCTCCGTGAACATATGACTCTCGAAGGGATGGCCAAACTTTACTGTCGTGGCCTCGATGATCAGTGGCCGGAAGAAGCTATCGCACCGTTACGTAACTACCTTCAGGACGTTCCCGGTTTCGACCTGTCGCTGGTCAGGACACCATCAGCCTGGACGGAAGAACCCAGAAAACAACATGCTTATCTCTCCGGGCAGTTTTCTGAAACTTTCAGCACATTCACGGAAGCATTCGGGGATATTTTTGCTGAAGATTCCGGTGATATCGATATCCGTGACAGCATTCACAGCGACAGGATTCTGATGGTAATGATCCCCGCTCTGGATACATCAGCGCATACAACGTCTGCTCTTGGACGAATGTTTATCACCCAGAAAAGTATGATTCTCGCCCGTGATTTGGGCTACCGCCTCGAAGGAACTGATTCCGATGCACTGGAAGTCAAAAAATATAAGGGGCGTTTCCCTTATCTGTGTTTCCTTGATGAAGTGGGGGCATACTATACGGACCGTATTGCTGTGGAAGCCACTCAGGTGCGTTCACTGGATTTTGCTCTGATTTTGATGGCACAGGACCAGGAACGTATAGAAGGACAGACAACAGCCACGAATACTGCAACACTGATGCAGAACACGGGGACAAAATTTGCCGGCAGGATTGTCAGCGAGGGTAGTACGGCCAGAACGCTGAAAAGCGCCGCCGGTGAAGAAGCCAGGGCGAGGATGAACAACCTGCAGCGTCAGGACGGCATATTTGGTGAATCATGGATTGACAGCCCACAAATCAGCATCCTGATGGAAAGCAAGATAAATGTTCAGGAGTTGATTGAACTTCATCCTGGCGAGTTCTTTTCTATTTTCCGGGGAGAAACCGTACCATCAGCATCATTCTTCATCCCTGACGATGAGAAAAGCTGCAGCAGCGATCCCGTTGTTATAAACAGGTATATCAGCGTGGATGCGCCACGCCTGGACCGTCTCCGCCGTCTTGTTCCCCGTACAGCTCAACGTCGAATCCCGTCACCGGAAAATGTCAGTGCCATCATTGGCGTCCTGACTGCGAAACCCTCCAGAAAAAGACGAAAAATTCGCACGGAGCCGCACACGATCGTGGATACATTCCAGCAACGCATTGCAGGACGTCAGGCGGCTATGGCAATGCTGGAAGAGTACGACACGGATATCAACGCACGTGAAAGTGCCTTGTGGGAAACAGCGGTGAATACGCTTAAAACGACCACACGGGAAGAGCGACGAATTCGCTATATCACGCTGAACAGGCCAGAACTACCTGAAACAAAAGAGGAAAATCAGATATCAGTGAGAGCAGAAAGAGCAGGTATAAACCTGTTAACGCTTCCACAGGACAATAACCACCCGACAGGGCGTCCTGTAAACGGGTTTCATCATAAAAAAACCAACCGTCCGGACTGGGACGGAATGTACTGAACAGTGGCCGCGCCGGATTCTGGCGCGGCCTTTTTTTTAACCTGGAGAAGGCGGTTCCCAGCGTTTATCCTGCTCCGGCGGAGGCAGTGATGCGTCATCGTTGCTGTTCGCCGCGATATAATCGCGGTAGTAGCGTTCACTTCCTTCACGGTGATGATCCACGTCCGGTCGCGTAATCCTGTAGTCTTCGTGACCGGTACGGCCTGTCACATTATGCCAGGCAACCATTTCAGCAAAGACCTGGTTAAATTGTTTGTCGTTTCCTTCTGGTTCAAAACCCATGCGTGGATCACGCCCGAATAATACCGGTGCAATCAAATCCAGTTTATCTGCCAGCGCATTGCGGTCATGGTGATTACGGAAAACAACCCTGTCACCATAATCCGTACAGACAAACTCTCCCGTCCGACGATCACGGAAACGAACACTCCCGTTCTTCTGCAAACGGGCCTCGAGATCACCGGTATTACCGTATACCGGCGTTCCGCCCGGTTCACAAAGCACGACACAGCGGTCTGTTGTCGTTGTGCGTGACTTATCTTTACGGCGATCGCGATAATCCCAGCCTCTCAGCTGCGATACAGCAGCCCTGTCTCCCTGAGCAGCCTGAATTTCGACCCACTGACGGTAAGAGGGTGGATACCACTTCCCGTCAGCAATAAGTTTCTGCCGCTCATTCCTGATGTCTTCTTTCAGCCTGATCAATGCCTGCATTCGCTGAACTTCTGCAATGTGATAATGCAGCTTACGTAATGCCGGATCATCGTACTGCGCACGAATGTGTGACTTCCGCAGACGGCATGCCTGATGAATTTCCCGACAACGTTCCCCATAACGCAGATCTGGTTTACGCCATTGTTCACGCCATGCCAGATAGCGGGCACGCAGGTCAGCACGGGCCTCAGCTCTGGCTTCACGTCGCTGCCGGCGCAGCATTGGGTCACGTTTACTGCTGACCCCGTACCTGTCACTGACAGCCAGCTCCGGGTTATAGCGACTTTCAGGTTGCACCCTGTCAAACAAATCTGCTGGGGCACTCACAAAAGGTCCGGCCTGTGGCTCTGCACGCCCCAGAGTCAGATCAGGATGAATGCTGCTGGCCTTCACCGGCGTTTGCTCATGATTAAAGGCATCAACGACAACAAGCCCGTGATGTTGTTTCTGTAGCATCAGTCCCTGTTGTGCAAACAACTCATGACAACGCTGCCAGGTAAACTCACCCTGTGTGATCATTTCTTCAATCTGAGGGCTACAATGGCTGATGCTGTATCCCCACAGACTTTCTTTGTCAGAAAACAGTTCGCGTTTGATAGCCCCCTGCGGCCCCGTACCTGTACGCATACGGTGCCATTCTTTATCGGTCGCAGGACAGCTCTCCATACGACGACCACGGAAGCGTTCTGTTGGCGTAACCTGGAGGAAAATATCTGTTGGTACAGGCTGCCAGCCACCATCGAGTTGATTCACATTGTCGAGCGTCAGCAGTGACCATACGCTGTCAGCACGAACGGGAGTCTGGTTATGATCATAACCGTCACAGATAACCAGGTGACCATGCTGAACACGCATCCATAATCCCGCTTCAGCCAGTGTGCGGTGAATAGCCTGGCAGTTTTCCAGCCGTCCTTCCCGTGCCATTTCCGGCAGACGTTCTCCAAGATGACGACAGGCATACTGCTGCAGACTTTCTGTTTCAGCGATTTTTTCCGGGCGAACATCAGCTGCAATGAAGTCCGGATTATAGCGTCCTGGTGCTTCCACCTGGCTGAAAATGTCTTTTGGTACTGGCGTGTAGTCACCCATTTTTTTCATGAGTTTTTCTGCACACCAGGAGGGACCAAACGAGTCAAGCTGTACACCTTCCCTGTTGCGATCCCAGCCATCCATCACCAGAAATTTTCCGTCCATCTGAGACAGGTACAGACCATCTTCCGCAAGACGACGATGCAGGGATAACCAGTCATTTACAGGTTCACTGCGTAAACCAGCGACCGCTGTCTGCGCGACATACTCGCGAAAAGTTTGTTTTTTTCCGCGTGTCCAAGCGTTCTGGCGATCACGTTCAACGGCAGTTTTGCGAACGATACGATTTCCCGGCGCATGGACCCAGCAACCGTTATCCGGAGCAAAACCATGCTTCAGTTCAAGCTCACGGCAGGCACGACTGAGTTTTTCCTGACTCCATGATAATCGGTTCAGATAACCCGTTTCAGGGTGTACCCGGTTAACAGCCACATGGACGTGCAGATTATCTGTATCAGTATGCACGGCAGAGACATACTGATGGTCGGCAAGGCCGAGTGATTTCAGCGTATGACGTACACTGTCATAAATCTGTTCCGGACGCGGGCTTTCATGTGACTGCCAGGAAAGGATGTAGTGAAAAACAGGATCAGTGTCATCTTTTGCATAGTGTGCCTGCCGGGCAATGTACTCCATATCTGCAGCGGCAGTTTCAAGAGAAGTACAGTTATGAAAGCAGGTGACACCATAAAAGTTGACCCATTCGCAGCCGTCCTTCATGACATCAACCAGCGCCACGAATGACTCATTTCGAAGACGTGTCGCATAATCAACAAGGCGACTGAAACGGCTTCGGTGCGGTTGTTCAGCCTGCGAAGAAGAAGATAAATCCAGTTCCTCATCGGTCATGTCATCCCGGACAGAGACGTAGGATACCAGGTCTTCGAACGAAGACTTGCCGTCCCTTCTCTTTTTCGGAATGACTGCATTCACCGGAGAATCCTCAACCTTCCATTAACTGTTTACGCAATGTATTTGTAAGTTCGGTTATGGCAACAAGCACTTCTGCGTATTCCTTGTCACCGGTTCTTTTTCCCTGAACAAACAGATGCTTCTGCATCCTTCCCAGTCTCATTAACTCCTTCAGAAAAGCATCATCTGTCCGGGAGTTAATTCGCTTATTCAGTGCTGCATTTCGGATGTAAGCAGATACAGTAAGTCCGGAATCTTCAGCATTCTTACAGATAGTTTCATCCTCATCCGGTGAGAACCGGACCGCTCTCAGGATCGTCTTTTGCCGTCTTTCACTACCACTTCTTTGACGTTTATCACTCACGGTCAGCTCCTTACTGGGGTGTCGGGGCGAAGCCCTGACCAGGAGGCAATTGTATAATCGCGCGTGCGCGGTTATACAATTGCACATCCTGTCCCGTTTTTCAGGCCATTATAGCCTGTTATTTTTGTGCATCATAGTCTTATGCAGACGGCAGAGGCAGGGCGCAGCCCTGCCAGGAGTCAGTTTTTGATGATAAAATCAGGCTTCAACATTAAACGGAGAGAAAGTGCCAATGGCTTCTAAAAAATTTTACTCAGATGATGACATCCAGCTGGCAAAAGCTGCTTTATCGGAATTGCCAGATCTCACCACTCAACGGAAAACATTGCGTGATTTTCTTGATGCCATTCGTGATGACATTATTGTCCTGGTAAGGACAAAGGGTTATACACTGGCAGATGTTCGTGACACGCTCAAAAATGCAGGGTATGAAGTAGGAGAGAAGGCACTTCGTGACATTATTCGGGAAGCAGAATCGAAAAAAACATCCCGCCGTTCTTCCTCTAAAACAGCACCTAAAAAGACAGATTCAGGCAGGAAAGATGGCATCGATATGAACAACAATTGATGTGACAATGTCACATCATGTTCTGAGATTATGATGATTACAGAAAAAAAAGCCCCGGCATAAATACCAGGGCTTTTCTGTTTAATCAGACTCGTGGCGGCAATGCACCAGGATAATGCCGTGCAATAATATCATTCAGTTTTTCAACAAGGTCAGGACGCTTAAAGACAATGTGTACGGTCCCTTTCTGGTAGCCACGCACCGTAAAATATTCCCCTTCTAACAGCTTACCGACGTTGTCGCCGTTCCCGAGAAATTCACCATACTGCGCCCCGATGCTGCTCCGGAAGTCAGGAACGTTGCGCCCCTCCAGCAGATAAAAAGGACGTACCAGGTCATCCAGTGCCTCCCGTCCGCTGCAGTCCAGCGTCACACGTCCGTTACTCCAGCGGTACAGCATGTTTTCAATAATGATTCTCTTGCCCAGACGGCAGGGATTATTGGTTCTGTAATCCCATGACAATTTCCGGTAGACATCAATCAGTCCCTGTTCAAATGTCTGCATCTTGCAGGCATTCAGATGGCGGAATGTTGCCAGTACATTGTCCAGGGTGATTTCAGGACAGGTGTCACTCATCAGCTGGCTATTCCACTCATCACGCTGGCATGAACTCATGAAGGTGTACATGCCCGTATCTGTCATCAGGCGGTCCCAGATTTTCCGGTCGGCAAGACGGGTGATATTCCTTTTCGCTTCTTCCGGTTTATCTATGCGACGAACGGAATCAGTCACGCAGTCTTCAAACCCGTAAAGAAAAATATCACCTGACGCATCGAGCAGAATCTTGCGCGCTGTCGCCAGGCATTCCATCGCCTGCATGAACAGTGCAATACCTTCGTTACGCTGCGTGATGATGCGGTCGATAGCCACAGACGGAATAACATCTGTCGTGCCGGCAGTATTCAGGTCAGTAGTGGGTAAAGTCTGATTCATCACATTGTCTCCTCATCGTCACGACTGCCGGGTCAGCCAGGTCATTTCCCGGAGGAGCGAAGCTCCTTCTGCCGTCCGGGTCTTCGGGGATTTCCCCGCAGTGGACCTTTCCGACGGGGGACGCTCACCACGTCACGGGGCAGTTGTCCGGGGGCGGACGCAAAAGTTTTTGACGCCTGCGGCAAAAAGTTTTGTGGCTGGTACATCTCTCCCCTGGACGACTGAAACGGGATGTGGTCGTGTATGTACCCCCGGAAAGTCCGTCTGCGGAGAACAGGCCGCAGTGCGGCGGCAGACAGGCAGAGACAGCTGCGCCATCAGGCGCAGTGGCCTTACACACCGTCAGGTGTGCAGGGAGCGCCGCATCCGGCGCGACTGAAGAAAAACGACGGCACAACAATGGCATGTGGTGGTCACTGGCACACCACTCCCGCACAGGTGAACACAGAGAAAACCGCACGACATTTACAACCAAAAAAAGTGAAATTTCTTCACTTTTTTACACTTATTTATTGCGTTGATTTGATGATTATAATGATAAAATAAAGTGAAGTTTTTTCACTTTTTCAAAGGTGTTTTATGACCGGTTGGGAACTGCGAATCTGGCGAAAAAGCATGCTCTGGTCACGCGAAAAAGCGGCCAGAGAATTTGGCGTGACGCAGAGAACATGGCACGCCTGGGAAAATGCGGAACAGGTGGACGTCACCGTCTGGAGGACCACCCAGGCTCTTTCAGTCCGTGACCTGCTGCCTCACATGCAGGGGATGCGTAAAGCAGATATCATCAGACGACTGGAAAATGAACTGGGGGAAACGGCAGAGGATGTGTGAGCGTGATTCACAGCCTGGCTGAATGCCAGGCTACTGCTCATCAGGAAACAGCTTTTTCAGTTCTTCACCGGAAAGTCCCGTGACCTCCTGAATCCGTTCCGGCGGCCAGCCTATATCCCGAAGCCGGCAGGCTATTTCCCGCGCCACTTCAAGAGCCCCTTGTTTAAAACCCTCGCCGAAACCTTTCTGTATAAGACGTTCTGCAATCGTCATGCTGTTTGCTCTGCTCCTGCTGACAAAAAAGCCCGGCATTTTGCCGGGCTTTGTGGTTCTCATCAGTGAGTGATTTTCTTCAGTTCGTCATCGGAAAGTCCGGTAGCCTGCTTAATCTGCTCCGGCGTCATCCCCATTTTCTGAAGCTGGCACGCAATAGCCAGGGCTTTTTCAAGCGCTCCTTCCATGCGTCCTTCCATCCTGCCTTCCTGGCGACCTTTTTGCTCAAGACGTTCTGCGATAGTCATCAGTTTATCCTCATGCTGCGGCAGACGCTCAGCCAGCGCCCGCATAAATTCCGGTGATACAGAGTCCCCTGCGTTAACGATGTAATGAATCAGAACACGCACCTGCTCGTCTGAAATTTCCACCATGACCTGCGGGAGTTTGTCCAGCAGCTCCATCATGTCACGATGGCGGATATGCTTCATCAGCAGCGTCAGTGCGGCCATCCGGCGATGGTTCATGATTTCATTGTCATCAACGACAGTGATATCAACCAGCGGAAACGGCTTTGTGTATATTTTAGCCGCAAGTGCCGGATTCTCAAAACAGTCCAGCCAGTTCATGCTGTACGGATACGGGCTGCGCTCACCATGATAGAACAGCACCGGAATCACCAGTGGCAACGTTTTGTGCTGCTCCAGATGTCTCTGCATCGCCGCCACACTGTAACGTAACATGCGGAAAGGCATGTACAGATTTTCGGTGCTCTGGTGCTCGATGAGCGTATAAACATAGCCATCTTCACCCCCGGTGGTTTTCACGCTCCAGAGGATATCGCTGGCGTACTGATGCAGGTCCGGCTCAACAAAGGTGGCGGGTTCCAGCTTCAGCGTGGACAGGTCGCACAACTGCCGGTACTCCGCCGGAAGATGCAGTTCCAGAAAATCTCTGGCGACGTCGGGATTCGCCAGGAACGACCGGAACGCGGCATCATGCGGCGTGGGCGTTGTGGTGTTTTTCTTCTTACTCACGGTTCCTCCTGGTGAGATGTCTGAACGTATCCTGCCGCCTGCACAGGCAGACGGCAAGGGTTAATCAGTGGCAGACCCGCTCAATTTCAAGCGCGCGGAGCAGGTGGCCCCATTCGCTGACTTTCATAGCGGGGATACGCACCCGCTTCTGCTCACTGCAGCGTCTGGCGATATGGCCGCTCATCGCCAGGACGTCCGGGTTAATCTCATCCTGTGCCAGCTCCTGACGTCTGAAGCGGGTATGGCGGTGCAGGGGTTTATTCTCCCGCAGGCACTCTTCACGCAGACGCTTTACATACTCGGCGGTTGCGAAGATAATTGATGGTCTCATGGCATAATCTCCATAGATAGTGATTGAGATGCCGGACTTCCTGGCGGGGAAGCGCCGGCGGAGAGAGGCAGGGTTTATCGCCCTGCCTTTTTTTCATTTCGGACAGCGACGCAGTGCCAGCGCGAGCGCTTTCATCTTCCAGCCTTCCGGCGTGCGGTACATCACCTTCCAGTAGCCGTCGATGAACACATAATGGAAGCGCACCTCTTCAGTGCTTTCAGTGGCAATAGCCTCCCTGAAAGAACGGTACTCACGCGCCTCACTGTCCATCCGGAAACCACTGTCACGTCCGTAATAAGCCGTCACACCGTCCACCGGGTTCTGAAGCGTATGCCCGGCGGGTTTGTCGCAACGGGGACCGAGGCAACGGATATCACCGTGTTCAACCAGGGCTTCGGCCTGCTGACCGGTGGCATAGTGGGTATGCAGGATGCGACCGTTCCAGGTCGGCTCCCCGTGCAGGTGGCAGTAAACGGTACGGAACACCCCGTCGCGGCAAAAAACGGAAATCGTGCTGCTGACTGTCATGAAAACGTCTCCTTCTGCTGAATCAGGTCGCCGGGCCGACCGGTTGCTCCCCGGAGGGGCGAAAGCCCCTTCTGCCGTCCACTTCTTCGGGGTTTCTCCCCGCAGTGGACCTTTCCGATGGGGCGTCCGTCACCACGTCACGGGGCAGCTGTCCGGGGGCGGACGCAAAATTTTTTGCCGGGTTTATGGCTAAAAATTTTGTGGACGGTATATCTTCCCCTGGACTGCTGAAACGGGATGTGGTTACTCCAGCCCCCGGAAAGTCCACAGCGGGAAACAGGCCGCAGGGGTGGCGGCGGAAGGGTTGACTGCGCCATCAGGCGCAGTGGCCTTACACACCGTCAGGTGTGCAGGGAGCGCCGTTTCCGGCGCGACAGGGGCGGCGCGACCGGAACGGTCGCTGCAAGCCTGGTTTTTCAGACATCGGACCGTAGCGGCAGCCCGAAACCGCGCCAGCGGGTTCGGCGGAGACTGGCGGGTGCGCCAGCAGCTGCCTGTCGGAGTCGGGCCTGACGACCGGATGCCGCCAGGCAGCCGGGAGCCGAAGGTGTCCCCGCCTCCGGAAATCAGAACAACAGAAACGACATAACAGAAAAATGCCTCACACCATGACGGGCAGGAAGGGCAGCGCCGCAGGCGCGGCCCTCCTGCATTTCAGGCAGGCGTAAGCCTGCCAGGGTTTTCCGGCGGCCTGGCAGGCCATACCCCCGCCGGAGCGGGGGAGTAAATCACCGACGGAACACATGACCGTCAATAAAGGTGAAGGAGTCCAGGAATAAATCCCGCGCATACGCCTCATAGTCAAAATAGAGCGCCACCGTCTCCGGCACGTCAGCCAGCAGGCCGGTATCACTGACGAACTCAACCGCAAAAGCCTCCTCACTGTCAGCCTCGCCCCACCAGGCATCGCGGAAGGTGTCAAAATCCGTCTCACCGGTATCATCCACCCAGAGACGATAAGCCTCTTCGCAGCCTTCATCCCGTGCCCGGCGGAAGCCTTCAACCCAGGCCCAGTTGATATGGCATTCAGAGGCCATATTCCCCGGGAATCCCTCATAATCCTGAAACATCAGTTCAGGATCGGCTTCATCCTGGTGAAGAGCACGGCAGGCGGCGAAAAAGTCGCGCTCATCATCAAACGTGGTCAGGTCAAACCAGCGTCCGGCGATGCTTCCACAGTTGTATTTGTGCCAGGTTCCAACGTATACAGCAGGTGCAACAACAGACATTCCCGAATCCTCCATAGTCACATGTTCTGCGGCACCGGGCGGTGCCGTGCCTCCATAAAAGCCGGGCGATAAGGCGGGGATGCACAGGGCGCAAGGGAAGCCGCAGCCTGACGCACACGGCTGGCGGGAGTTGGAGGGTGAGACCGCGAAATCTGAGCGGGTGAACGACCGGAAAATCACGGCAGACGGGAAGGAGGGACCGGGTGACCGCAGCGGCGAAGCGTACCCTTGCATCCCTGCCAGCCCGGCTAAGATGGAGGCACGGCACAGCCCGCACACGACGCTGAGGCCACAGAGCTGAAAACCCACAAGGCCATGCCCCGCATGGCCGGGTAAAAGCGGAGCCGCCGGCGACTTCCTTATTCCGGCGAGTGCAGAGGACACGCCGCATGACCTCCAGACCACCCCTGATATGAAACGATCATGATCGGCGTGTCCCTGCGTAAAATATACATGCCTGGTTCACCGGAGAATATCTGTGATATCCACAAGTTTTCTGTCGCACAGCCAGTCCTGCGCTTCACGCACCACGCTACTGTCGGGTTTCACCGCTTTCAGCGATGATGCCAGTCGCTTGATCAACATAACCAGTTCCCGTGTCTGTATGTCCGGCATTGTCTCCGGCAGAGCAGAGGGACTCTCATTTCCGACGCCCATCCCATGCGCTTCCAGTGTGGCACGGACAAACCAGGCGGCATCGACCAGTTGCTGGCGAATCCAGGTCAGATCGGCATTTCTGTCACGGGCTGCCATTCGCTCACCCGACAGCGCCTTGCTGATATGGCTGCGCACCAGATTATCCAGGAGTTCCTGCGCTTCTTCCGGTGAAAAGCCACCTGGTATCTCTGTGCGCAACAGTCCTTTCCTGTACAGTAGCTGCAGCAGATCAATCTGCGACCGCACTGCAACTATCAGTACATAACGGACAATATTCGCACTGGCGGTGGTTTCTGTATCATTCAGCAGTTCCTCCGGATCATTACCACCGGTATTGCAGAGCAACGGCAACAGAGGTCGCATCCACACGGGAACCTGATATTGTTCGTCTGATTTCATCATATTGCGTTCTCCAGCTTGTTCGGGATCATCCACTGCTCAAGTGCACGTATCTGTACCGGTGCACCACGACCGGCCTCACCGGCTTCAAAAATCAGCCGCCAGAGTGGTTCCTCCTGCCAGAAAAACCGGTCAAATGATGACAGTGATGGAAAACGCCCGCACCACCCCCAGAAAATCGTTTCCAGATCATGCTCCTCAACAACACCAGACCAGCGGGACAACCAGCTTCCGACCGTGGCGGGAGTATGAAACGCAAGGTCAATCTGCGCCTGAGCAAAACATGTCTGGTATTCCAGTTCCCGTCGTTCTGCCTCACGTTCCCGCTGGCGGCTGTATTTCTGCTCTGTCAGCGTGGTTTTCTGACGACGCCGCTCACCTTCACGAAAAGGAACGGACGGGAACAGACGATGCCCCGCATCGGATGGCAGGGGAAGAACACAGACTTCACCAAAACTTTCAATCAGTTTATCCACGGCAGCCAGCCACAGGAGACGGTTGCCATGAAATTCCTCCTTCGTCAGCGCAGGAGCAAAAAAGCGGAGATCGGTCAGCGAAATCCGGCGGCTGCCATTCAGGCAGCGAAAGAAAGCGCTGGCATAAGGCCATGCTGAAAGTGTGCGTCCCTGACGACGACGTTGTTCTGTGACAGCCACAGCCTGCATGGCGGCCTGTTGCTCTGCGCTGAGGGGGATCAGTGCCCGTGAACGTGCGCTCATGCCTGACCTCCTTCTGCCATCAGGATATGGATGATGTCGTTAACACTGTACCCCTGCGCATCAAGTGTCGCGGCAAGCGCCAGCGTGTGACTGATAGCGACAGGCGTGAAGATATGTTGCACCTGAACGACGGCGAAAGGCTGTCCACCACAATTCACCAGAACCAGCATCCAGAGCTGAGAGACGTCTCCCGGCGAACATAATGCCAGGTGGAAACGTTCGTGGGCTGGCGTGAAACGAACCTGGACGGGGAAAAAGCCCCCGAACTCACTGCCATACTCGCCATTCATCATCCAGTTAGCCGGTGCGTCCACTTCACGCATCACCTCGTGAGTGAGATTACGGCGCATATCGCTTCCCGCAGCACGGATATCTTCATATTCCTGTGCGTTCATGGACTGCAGGGCATTCAGGGTCAGTTCAGTTTTCATCACGGTATCTCCCTTGCTGCCGCCCCGTCTCCGGCGGGGCGGTGTGGTTGTTCATCAGGCGGCATCAGCCAGGTTATCGGTGCGTTCAGTGGCATCTGTCTGTGGATGTGGAGCACACATCCAGCCTGGAACCCAGCGGTTGTCTTTCATATGGTGCTCTGCATGTTCAGCCGCATCACCTTTCTTCATCTTCTCCGCGTCCCGTGCGGCACCGGACAGTCCGGCCTCATTCAGGGCTGCGATAATTTGTGGCTTTTTCAGGTGTCCGAAGAAGTTTGCTTTTGTCGGCTGCCACCAGTCGCGCATGTGAAAACCGATGGCGCTCTCCAGCGTATCCAGCGGGCTGCGTGACGTGTGACCACACTCGCGGGTCTGAACGCCGTGGATGCTGCACGCGGTGCAGAAACTGAGCAGGGATAACAGCACCTCCTGGCTGAGCGACAGGAACGTCGTCATGTCCCGTGACCATCCCTCCGGTAACAGGGCCGCAAGACGGGCTTTTTCTGCCATCAGCGCCATGAACGCGGCACCTTCCTTCCCTGACGGCGCATCGCTGGTCAGCGAATAATGTTTACATTCCAGGCTGATTTGTGCTGGTTTACTGTACGCTCCGCTGCCAAACACATTCAGGCAGAGCGTCCATGCCAGCAGTGCCAGAGATTTGTCCGGTTGCTGCATGAGTGCCGCCTGGACTGCCAGCGTGCGTTCGGAAGACATTTTCGTCAGCAGTGGCAGACTGATTTCCTCCACTGATGCTTTCTCCTGCACCTGTTCCGTGCGGTCAGCGTCGTCAGCCGCGTCATCTTCACTGCGCAACTGCACACCACGCTGGACACACACATTACCGTAACGCCAGGACACCACCACACCGCTTCCGGTACGCATCTCCGGCGTCCACGCCCTGACCTTCGCCATGCAGTCAATCAGCTTCATTTCTGCTGCCAGCAGGTCAGATTCCTCACACTGGTTTTCCAGCGCGTCGTAACGCATCATCAGTTCGTTCAGGCGTTCTTCTTCTGCCTCCGTCAGCACCGCTTCCGGCTCCGGCAGGTTGCGGTATGCCCGGGAATCTTCACGGCACTCACCGACAGGCTCCATGCGTCCGGCGCACCATTCCCAGCCTTCGGCTTCCCGAAGGTGTTCAGCAACAGCCTGGAGTTTTTCCAGCAGGGCAGCATCGAGCGCAACACAGTCCACATAGCCACCCTCGTCGTCGCTGAACAAATCGGTGCGCAGTTCATCTGGCGAGAAGGCATCAGCCCCCACGAAGCGGAATTTAGTGTTCCCCACCACCGCCACTTCACTTTCGGTCACCAGACGACGAATGGTCTGTACTTCCGGTTTACCTCCCCATCCCGACTGACAGGCGGCTTCAAACACCTGCACCTGACGCGCGGTGTCGTTCTCCAGCGCCAGCGCCTGACAGTGTTCGGTGGTGATGCGGTCTTCTGCCAGCGCATCGAGGATGACAGGCGCAAGGTCAGCCAGTTTCAGCATTCGCTGGACATGGCGGGGTGAATAGCCCAGCAAATCACCGATTTGTGCAGGTGTTTTGCCTTCCTGCGCCATTGCGCGGAATCCGGCAATCTGTTCGGCAGGGTGCATATCCCGACGATGACCGTTTTCAGTCATTGATGCTGCAGTCGCCAGTTCCTGCGGAATAACCTTCACGCGGACAGGCCAGTCAGCCGGAAGGATGTTGCGCTCTGCCAGCATGTTGAGTGCTGCCAGTCGGCGACCGCCTGCGGCGACACCGTAACGGTCACCTGGCAGGGCATGAACAACCAGATTCTGCAGCAGGCCGACGCCCTTAATGGACTCTGCCAGTTCGCTGACGGACTCCGCAGAATACGGCACCGTGCGCACATTCAGCGGTGACTTAATCAGCGAGGCCAGCGGCACGCTCACTTCCTCCGTCTGCGCCAGCAGGGCAGACAGGACTGTTTCCTGCGCTTTTGCAGATTTACGGCTTGCTTTGCGGGTGGTTTCTGGTTCACACTTCGTTACAGGCATAATCATCCCCTTATAATTGCTTATGTCCTGCCGGACGTTCGCGCGTCCGGCACCTCTCTTACTTAAGAATCCCGAAATCCCTGATGGCATGATTCATCCAGTACCCGGCACCGTCCTCAAAATTCCAGGTACGCCAGACCAGGGCACCGTTATTGCGGACAACCAGGCGAAAATGTTCCCCGTGGTCATCCTCGATAAAGACGTTCCGGTACTGTGCGGCAACGGCTTCCGCCTGTTCGCGGGTAAAGGAGCCGTCAGGCAGCCCCTGAAGTATTCTGAAATATTCGCTCATCCTCATATCTCCGGTGATGCCCCGCGCAGGGCGGGGCGGTTATCACAGTCAGGCCAGTCAGAACGGGATATCGTCTGAAAACCCGTAATCCTCCCCCTCCGGCGGTTGCGGCTGAGGCTCGGGCTGCGCGGCCTTACGTCCACGGCCTTTCGTTTTCACGCCACCTTTTTTCGTCGCGTCAGCACTCTGTGGCTGCCCATTCTGCTGAGGCTTCGGTTGCGCCTGAGCGTTCTGCTGTGGTGCACTCCCCAGCATCTGCATGGTGCCCGTGGTCTTAACAAGAATTTCAGTGACGTAACGGGTGATACCGTTATCTTCCCAGCTACGGGTACGGAGTTGCCCCTCGATGTAGACCTGCGCGCCCTTGCGCAGATATTCACCAGCCACTTCCGCGAGCTTGCCGAACAGCACCACGCGGTGCCATTCCGTCTGCTCCCGCATCTCCCCCGTCTGTTTGTCGCGCCAGCTTTCTGACGTAGCCACCTGCAGGTTTGCCACTGCGCCCCCGTTGGGGATGTAACGGACTTCCGGATCATTGCCCAGACGCCCGACGAGGATGACCTTGTTGATACCACGTGCACTCATAAGAACCTCCTGACTGAAAGATGTGAGATAAACCGGATACCGGCGACGGGACGTTCATGTGCCCCTTCAGAGGAGCGAAAGCTCCTCCTGCCGTCCACTTCACAGGGGTTTCTCCCCGCAGTGGACCTTTCCGATGGGGGCCCGTTTACCGCCTCACGGGACAGCTGTCCGGGGGCGGACGCAAAATTTTTTGCCGGGTTCATGGCTAAAAATTTTGTGGCCGGTGCATCTCACCCTGGACAGATGGAACGGGAGGGGGTTACGTCTGCCCCCCGGAAAGTCCACAGCGGGAAACAGGCCGCAGAGGTGGCGGCAGGAGGGAAGACTGCTGCGCCATCAGGCGCAGTTTCCTCACACACCGTCAGGTGTGCAGGGAGCGCAGGTCACGGCGCGACAGGGGCGGCGCGACCGGAACGGTCGCTGCAAGCCCGGGTTTTCACGCATCGGACCGTAGCGACAGCCCGAAACCGCGCCAGCGGGTTCGGCGGAGACTGGCGGGTGCGCCAGCAGCTGCCTGTCGGAGTCGGGCCTGACGACCGGATGCCGCCAGGCAGCCGGGAGCCGAAGTGGGCGCAATAAAAGACAGCCAGAAACGGTGACAGTGTCACGGAATATCACACCTGTTCCCTGCATACAGCCATACACTACCTTCTGACCGGAAAGCCGGGCCGGCAGCGCCGCAGGCGCTGCACCCCGCATTTCCGGCAGGCGTTAGCCTGCCAGGGGTTTTCGCGCGGGCTGACAGGCGGCCTCCACCGCCTGCCCCTGTATCACCTGTTTCTGCTGCCCTGAAGGATGTAGTGACCGCCGAGGAATACAGCCTGCTGATTCGCCACAAAATCGCAGATTTCATCAACAATCTGCGCAGTGGTGAGCGGTTTCTGCCCCATTTCACGACGCCGCGCATTAATCACGGCTTTGTAATTACGCAGAATTTCGCGGGTTTCTGTGCTGATATTCATGACATGTGCTCCCCGTCCAGCGCCTGTAACACAACGTCCATTGCTTCGCGTTCTTCCCTGACGAATGCGTCACCGTCGCCCCCGTTCTCGCTCCCGACGGCATACAGGCGCTTCATTTCACTGCCTGCCAGCGCCATCACTTTTTCCAGCATCACCGCCGGAACTGTCACCTGACGGCTGGCGCGCTTTTCTTCCATCAGCTCACGAACAACGTCGTGAACAATGCTGACATCCGCACCATGCTCAAAGGCATCGTCCAGTCGCTGCATGACGGTTTCCAGCTCATCGTCTGGCAGGTTCCAGTCCTGGGCTATGTGACGCACATCCCCACGGGTCAGCACCACGGCAAAAACGCATTCACTGTCCGGCACGTCTGTATCCAGCACTTCGCGGATAATTTCTTTAACAGTACAGTACATTTTCTCGTCTCCTTTACAGGGGCGGCATTGCCGCCCCGTCCGTTAATCAGTCCAGAGCCGCGTAAATCGCGTTGCATTCAGGGTGAAATTCGATGTGACGCCACAACTGCGCATCGCGCATCCGGTAAAGCTGGGTCAGTCCTGCATCACCGCTGTCGTGGTACAGCCACAACTGGCGGTTAATCACAAGGGAAGTCAGAATGATGCCTGCGGCATCAGCACTCACGGTACGGTCAAACCAGTTTGCACCGTTCACCATGTGGAAACGGTCGCCATCCGGCATCATGTAACCGCCACCGTCCGGCAGGCGGATGAAGTGCCAGAAGCCTCCCTGATATTCCGGCATCATTTTTTGCGCCAGCGCGTACACATACGCCTCGGCATACAGAAAATCGTTGCCAAACAGATACGGTAGAAAGGAGAGACGGTCGCACTCTTCAACGTTCAGAGTGACAGGTTTCGCATATTGCATGATGTTTTCCTCCGTTGTTCACATATTCCGCGACACCGGGCGGTGCCGTGCCTCCATAAAAGCCGGGCGATAAGGCGGGGATGCACAGGGCGCAAGGGAAGCCGCAGCCTGACGCACACGGCTGGCGGGAGTTGGAGGGTGAGACCGCGAAATCTGAGCGGGTGAACGACCGGAAAATCACGGCAGACGGGAAGGAGGGACCGGGTGACCGCAGCGGCGAAGCGTACCCTTGCATCCCTGCCAGCCCGGCTAAGATGGAGGCACGGCACAGCCCGCACACGACGCTGAGGCCACATAACTGAAAAACCACAAGGCCATGCCCTGCATGGCCGGGTAAAGCGGAGCCGGCGGCGACTTCCTTTGTGCTCTGTCCGGGGACCGGCAGGAAAAAGGCGGAGATTTTTCCCCGCCAGCGTCATCATTTCCGGATTTTTGCCAGGGCATCCGCCATGCTGCGGATTTCGGCCCGGGCTTCCCGGACCACCTCCCGCAGAACACCACGGTCAAACCAGCGGCGGGGCGGTTCATCCGGTATACGCAGCACATCGCAGGCCAGCCCACTGGACAGGATATGCTCAATACAATCGCTGACCAGGTACATTTCCACCGACGAAAAACGTGCTCCCCGGTTCACGATGGCATCGAGCACCACGGGCAGGTTTTCGTCATCTTCATCGAGCCAGCAGGGGTGATCGCTTTCCTTCACAACCAGACGAAAGCGGCGCGTCTGGCGGGTCAGCAACGTCTGACCGGTGGTGGTCAGCGCCGCCCGGATACGCCGCGCATCGTCTGCCACCTGGTAACAGATGCTTCGTATTGCATCGCGCACCGCCGCAAGTACAGCCCTGATTTCGTCTTCTGCCAGCCACTCACCGGCATACGGGAAAGACACCTGCGTTCCGTCTGCCGGAAGTACCGGCAGCGACTGCCACTGACTGCCGGACAGAACAAGTTCCGCCCCGGTTCCGGTCAGTTTCTGAATGGCAGAGGCCAGGTGCGGCGGCAGTACGCCGCCGTGACGGTTGATAAGTAACGTCGCCAGCCGGGGCGCATCCAGCCGCACGTAAATGCTGATCCAGCCCGGATGGTTCGGATTTCGCTGGTCAACATCCGTCTCTTCCGGCCAGCCCTGCGCCAGCAGCAGGTTACGGGCGTGGCGACAAATCAGTGCATTCAGCGTTTCGTTCATGATTCATGGTCTCCCTGAATCGCCGCCCGCAGGCGGCGATAACATCAGTCGTTTTCGCGTGTGTTGTTTTTCAGCAGGGTGCGGGCCTGATTAATCACCGCCTGACGGCGGGTGACGCATTCCGGGACGGCGAGGCCATGATCCCGGGCGGCCCATTCACGTTTCCACAATGCCTGTTCAGCGGTCTGAATCAGGGACGCCAGCAGTTCAGCAGGGACGATCACCTGGCGGTTTTCGCTCACGTTATTGATGATCTCCATCGCCACGCCGGAAGAAATACCGGATTCAGTCCGCTGGTCTTCCGGGATGTCCTCCAGGCGCGCCAGGACGGTTCTGATTTCATGATCGGACAGGGAAATATCCATTCCGTCAGCGAGGGCCTGAATCTCTTCCGGGGACCAGATAACCAGCATCAGCGGCATGTCTCCCGGATACTTTACTGCCAGCTCCCGGCATAGCGTTTCGCATGTTCCGTACATTCTCGTCTCCTTCTCAATCTTTAAAGCACGCATCCAGTTCCAGAATTTCGGTATATGCCTCCATCAGGAGGCGGTTTGCGCGAAACAGCGTCTGACGCACCAGACGTTCCGGCAGGGTGTCGGCATTAAAGCTGTATCGCTGCTCCATCTCATTCATGGTTGTACGCAGGTCGCACATGGCATTGGCCACCTCCGCCACTTCGGCGCGCAGTTTTTCGTGTCCGGCATAGTTCATTTACGCAGCCTCCGGCATAAACCAGTCATCATTCGCGGCCCCCTGCTGCATGGCCCGTTGCACGGCGGCAAGGCGTTGCTGCCCGGCACGGTGATACTGCTCAAGCAGCTCGATACCGATATACCGGCGTCCGGACTGGAGGGCGGCGACGCAGGTTGAGCCGCTGCCTGCAAACGGGTCCAGCACAATTGCGTTCGGGTGTGTGAAGCTCTCAATCAGCGGTTGCAGGCTGGTAACGGGCTTTTCCGTCGGGTGATGACGATTGCCCGAATATTTCCAGCCCAGCACGTCCGGCAGCGGGTTTTGTGGCAGACGTGGACGGCCTTTTGCCAGGATGTAGGCGCATTCGTGGCGATAGCCCACATATGCGGCCTTCGATGTGTAGTTTTTGGTGAAGACCAGGTGACCAACAACGCTGAATCCCGCATTTTTCCAGGCAGACATAAAGCGATCGACGCGGTTCCAGCCATAGAAGCTCACCATCAGCGCGTCTTTTTTCAGCACGCGGTACATCTCATTACAGGCCGGTTGCAGCCATTCGTCGGTTTTATCGCCAGCAATGGTGCGCCCGGAACGGTCACGGAAACCGACGAGATACGGCGGGTCGGTGAGGATGAAATCAATGGCGTTATCAGGGATACGGGCCATAACATCGATGCAGTTACCGAGGACAAAACGGGACATACAAAACTCCTTCTCTTACAGAGGGCACCGGGAGGGCACCCCTGTGGTGCCCGTTCCCCGCTGCCTGTGGGCTGTTCACCGCGTCCGGTAACGGGTCAGGCCGACCGTGGAATACCGCAGCCGTCGTCTTTTTGACGGCAAGGCTATGCCGCGAAAGCGGCTTGAAGGGCGTTCATCAGAAAAGGGCGACGGGCTGGCGTACACTGTCACCGACGCCAGCCGGGAGCGGTAAAAGCGCCCGTCCCGTGCCCGCCGGACGCGGGACACTGACCACAGGCAGCGTTTATGCCGCGCCGCGTCAGCCGGCGCAGTAAAAAGAGGAGCACGGCGACATCCTTTGTCGGAAAAGAAACGGGCGGTTGCCCGCCCGTCTCCGTCATACTTCATCCGCCATAATGCGCCACATTGTCGACTATCCACGCAGGTCCGGTGACTTCCGGCAGCTCATCGTCATCTGTCGGGGAAGACCATTCCAGTTCCCCCCACAGCACATCAACGAGCTCTCCGCGCTCATACAACTGCCAGCCACAGAAATTGCAGCCCTGTTCGGCGTACCAGTGCTCCAGCGTGCAGCCGAAACGGCGGCTTAATTCTGCAACAACGTCGCTTTCCGGCTGACACCACGGCGTGTCGAAATCCACCTGAATGAAGTTTTCCCCCTGACTGCTGATATTCAGGTCATACCCACAAGGCCACTTCACGCCATACCGTTCTGTATACCAGTGATATGCAGAAGGAACACCGTTCAGAACACCGCCGTTAAAGCCATTCACTTCAATATCCAGGCGGGTCGGCAAAACCATCAGCAGGTCAAACGGCATGGTTTTTTCCGGCAGTACGTTGTCACACAGACGATTCCACCACACCGATACATCCTCGTTACCCCAGATGTCACACCAGTCACCTCTTTTTGCGGTGAAATGCACAGTGATAGTTTCCCTGACATCATCCGGTAACCCTTCCCAGCGACGCTGTCCAGTACCGCTCTGCAGCCAGAGTTCATGCAGCATCAGGCAGTTTTGCTCATCCAGCAGTACACCGTTCTGCAGGTGTGTCAGCCAGCAGGTGAACGCGATATTTTCCGGCGATACAGCACCACGTCCGGCAGCCGTCACTCCGGGGCACTGCTCAGAGCGGATATTTTCAGTGATCTGCAGAAGTCCGGCACTTCCGGCCAGAAACAGCTGAATACCTTCATTTGTGGCGCGGCGATAAAACGGTGTGACTGCACCGCTGGCCAGTCGTTTAATCTCAGCAATCTGTGCCGGTTCACCAGAAAAATACATACGATTCGAGCACCAGTTTGGCATGGGAATTCTCCTCTCACATGCGGCCTCCATCAGGCCGTGCCGCACCTGTAACCGGGCGACCGCATACGAATGCAGGTGCGGCCCCGAAGCCGCAGCGCGTGGAGGAGGAACGACGAAACGTGACCGGGTGAGGAGGCCGGCGACAGCGACACACTTGCATCGGATGCAGCCCGGTTAACGTGCCGGCACGGCCTGGGTAACCAGGTATTTTATTCACAGAACCGTGCGCAAAATGCTGTGGATAAGCTGGACACAGCAGTCCACAGCAGGCATACAGCCACACTCTCAGAGAATTGAGCGTTTTTTAGTCACAATAATGACATTTGACTGTGTGTGGATTCAGTCATTAGAATACTGTATATACATACAGCAAAAGAAAAGGGAGATGAGAACATGATCCGCATTGAAATTCTTTTCGACCGCCAGAGCACAAAAAACCTCAAATCAGGCACACTTCAGGCGCTACAGAATGAAATCGAACAACGTCTGAAACCACACTACCCGGAAATCTGGCTGCGTATAGACCAGGGCAGCGCCCCGTCTGTATCTGTCACAGGAGCCCGCAACGACAAGGATAAAGAACGTATCCTGTCTCTGCTGGAAGAAATCTGGCAGGACGACAGCTGGCTGCCTGCAGCATGAGTACCGTTTATCACCGTCCGGCTGACCCTTCAGGCGATGACAGTTACGTGCGACCGTTGTTTGCCGATCGTTGCCAGGCCGGTTTTCCTTCGCCTGCCACTGATTATGCTGAGCAGGAACTGGATCTGAACAGCTATTGCATCAGCAGACCTGCAGCCACCTTCTTTCTGCGCGCCAGCGGTGAATCGATGAACCAGGCTGGCGTGCAGAATGGTGATCTGCTGGTAGTGGACAGGGCCGAAAAACCACAACACGGGGACATCGTTATCGCTGAGATCGACGGTGAGTTCACCGTCAAACGACTGCTGTTGCGCCCACGCCCGGCACTGGAGCCGGTTTCAGACAGCCCGGAGTTCCGCACACTGTATCCGGAAAACATCTGTATTTTTGGTGTTGTCACTCACGTGATACACAGGACGCGGGAGTTACGCTGATGTTTGCACTGGCTGATATCAACAGTTTCTACGCCTCATGTGAAAAAGTTTTCCGCCCGGACCTTCGCAACGAACCGGTCATCGTACTCAGCAATAACGATGGCTGTGTGATCGCGCGCAGCCCGGAGGCAAAAGCCCTTGGCATCAGAATGGGGCAGCCCTGGTTTCAGGTGAGACAGATGCGCCTGGAGAAGAAAATACATGTATTTTCCAGCAATTATGCGCTGTACCACAGCATGAGCCAACGGGTTATGGCTGTTCTGGAGTCGCTTTCTCCCGCAGTTGAGCCCTACTCAATTGATGAAATGTTCATTGATTTGCGGGGGATAAATCATTGCATCTCTCCGGAGGTTTTTGGTCATCAGCTCAGGGAACAGGTAAAGAGCTGGACAGGACTCACCATGGGGGTGGGCATTGCGCCTACAAAAACGCTGGCTAAAAGTGCACAGTGGGCAACAAAGCAATGGCCACAGTTTTCCGGTGTGGTCGCGCTGACGGCAGAAAACCGTAATCGGACCTTGAAGCTACTGGGGCTGCAGCCAGTTGGTGAGGTCTGGGGAGTAGGACGCAGACTGACGGAAAAGCTGAATGCGCTGGGTATTAACACAGCACTGCAGCTGGCGCAGGCTAACACGGCATTCATCCGGAAAAACTTCAGCGTCATTCTTGAGCGTACGGTACGCGAACTCAACGGCGAGTCCTGCATATCCCTGGAAGAAGCACCACCGGCAAAACAGCAGATTGTCTGTAGTCGCAGTTTTGGTGAACGAATCACAGACAAAGATGCCATGCACCAGGCTGTTGTTCAGTATGCAGAGCGGGCCGCAGAGAAACTACGTGGGGAGCGTCAGTATTGCCGGCAGGTGACGACATTTGTACGGACATCCCCCTTTGCAGTAAAAGAACCCTGTTACAGCAATGCCGCTGTGGAAAAGCTTCCATTGCCCACACAGGACAGCCGGGACATTATTGCCGCCGCATGCAGAGCCTTAAACCATGTCTGGCGTGAAGGGTACCGCTATATGAAGGCAGGAGTCATGCTGGCTGATTTCACACCATCGGGTATAGCGCAGCCGGGATTATTTGATGAAATCCAGCCCCGTAAAAACAGTGAAAAGTTAATGAAAACACTCGATGAACTGAACCAGTCGGGAAAAGGGAAAGTGTGGTTTGCGGGGCGAGGAACCGCCCCTGAATGGCAAATGAAACGGGAAATGTTGAGTCAGTGTTATACAACTAAATGGCGAGATATTCCCCTGGCCAGGCTGGGTTAGTTCAGTCATCTCCGAACATATTTTCAGCGTTTCTTCTGGTCTGGTCTTCACCGTCATTTCTCGACAGACTCTGCTCTGTAAGAGGAGTACTGCAATCCACAGACGTATGGAGACCAGATTGTTTTTCCAGTAATTCAAGCAATTTCTTTTCAACCGAAAAAGCACCTGGTATCACGCTGGAAATCACCTTATTAATATCATCCAGAGTCGTATTTTCTGTCAGTAACTCCGATATCAGCAAAGGAAGACGTTTATCTATAGCTGCAAACGCCGCACCAGTAACTAACATCGCGCGCATGAAACGTCCCCGCTCCTTCAGTTTTTCATTTGCAATGAGCTCATCTGCTATCTTATCTCCTGTCCGTTCATCCGGGAAAAGTTCAAATGAGCAGCGTCTGGATTTATTTTCATCACTCATTAGTCACACCACCTTTCATTTTTATCATTCCCATGACTAAATCAAACTGCGGGGATGAGCTCAGATAAAAGCGCTCATCAGGAACCTTAGTCAGGTTCTTCACAGCCTCGGCCACAATTTCAGCCCCACCACCAACACACATTACATGTGTATAGTCGGTGAAACGGCTGATGACATCATTAACTCGTTTAATAAGCAACTTCTGCCGTTCATTGATAACATTAATGATAGATTCACGCTGTTCAGCATTATAAATGCGACGGGAAAGGTAGTCAGGTTCATTACGGTGCACAATGATATTGTCAGCCTGGAATGAGCTCACTCTTGTATTAGCATGTACAGCCATCTGTTCCTTAACCCCGGATGTAATCAGGGACACGCCGATATTCGGATCACACCAGGTTTTTGTAATCCCTGTCATTTTGCTACGAACATGCGACACATCAAGAGTTGTACCACCGAGATCTACGATCAAAAGGGATTCATCATCCTCAAGCCCCGCAAGAACACTGAAACCAGCGGGAATACTTTCAGGAAGAACGGAAACACTGCGAATAACAAATGCATCACTCCCCTGCACCCGTACTTCACGCATCACATTTTTTTTCTTTCTTTCAATGTTTTGCTTATTTTTCTGATTGTTGGCGTCAAGGTATTCAGAGATCGGCAATGTGACGATGACATCAACAGGCTGCGCTTTCAGGCCGGTCTGCTGTAGCGCATGCTGAATGGCCACAACATTCACATCACTGTACTGATAGCGTGTTTCAGTCGTTACGACAGCATCAGCACTTAATGGATCAAATGAAAACTTCTCGCCGTCGATCTCGTAATTAGCCGGAGCAGCATCATCCAGTAAACTAAAAGACCATTCCGGTTTAAAGCTGTTAGGGCTGATTAACGTTTTCACGTCACCATCCTCCAACCAGGCAAGTTTAATGTTGGTAGAACCATCATCAATAAAGATTTTCATAACCAGTCTCCGTTGCTCATAAACAAATAGAAAAAACAAACATGCTTCATACATGCAATGTATATTCAATTATAATGAAAAAACGGTCTTTCCGAAAGGACAAATGCAACATAAAAACACGATAAATTGCATGTACATTGTACACACAACTTTAAGACCAGAGGAAATCATAGATACAAAAACATTATGAAGGTTATATGTGATACATAAATGCAATATAAAAACATCGTGGACATCATGGTTCAGGTTAAGGGAAAAGGAATGAAATGGTGAAACTGAGAGGAAAGGAAAGCAGTGACGAATCATGTCACCATAAACAGAAAGATGTCTAATGGGGACTCTTTAGGTACGTGAAGAATCCCCATAACGCATTTAAAAGACACACATCAGATACCCTTAAGGTATCCGATAGTTTATTGACCTATTGCACCATCACGTTCAAGCTTCTCTCTTATAGCCTCAATAATATATGAGCTAAAATCCAGAGATGTTTTACTGGTCGCTTTAAGTTCCGCATGAGCTTCAAAATACGACAGCGGTATGGCCTTAAGATTCTTAGCCTTCGTCCTGGCAGCCACGGGACGACCTGAAACCTCCTCTGCACCTTCATTTGGCTGAGACGGGGCTGTTGCTGTTACGGCAGAAGAAGAAGTTTGTAATCTGGCAGAATCCACCAGGTTTTTCAGTTTTTCAGCCTGTGCACTAAATTTCGCTTTGCTCATGAGATAACCCAGGATGTTTGTTAGATACTTAAAAGATATCCATTAAAAGCCCAAAGGATACTATATGGATACCCAATAGACACACCTTACTGTTTGTTATTTTCAATCAAATGATTGATTTCTTCGATCAGGGCAATAACTTCCTTACCTCCTGCCGAATAGCGCCCATGAACAGACTCAGTGATTCCCATCCCAGTCTCAATGACATCCTCAAATTCTGCACGAGCAGAAATGCGGCTCTTCATCAGCTTCAGATGTTTGAACGATGGCAGGATTGCATCAAGCTTAGGGAATTTCTTCTTGTTAGGATTAACTTTACAGAGATACAGGTGAGCAGTTATATCGGTCCCCATGATAGAGCTGATTTCGTCCAGTACTCCATCAAAATGCATCAAACCAATACGTTCAGTCAGGGAGTCTTTTGAAGGGACAATAACGCAGTCTGCAAAGGCAATCGCAGTACGGGTAAGATCTGAGTCAAATCCCCCACAGTCAATAAGTAACGTCTTATCGCTGTTCTTGTAGGGAGTCATAATTTCGATTAACTCATCCACTGTTTTGGGTACTTTCACGGAAATTTCTTTTCCTTCAGGTCTCAGCCCCAGAATGATAGAAAGCCCGGTATGAGTATCCAGATCAACTGTATCAGACTTCATTTCACCAACAATGTTTACGGATGAAGTTGTCTTACCCACACCACCTTTGGGATGCGTATTAGCAATAACAGGCATAGTGTATCTCCAGAATCCACATGTAATACCCATAAAGACCCCATAAGACACCTTTCGGATATCCAAGAGGTACTCAATAGATGTTTTTTTACTCTATACCGGTCCTGCATGTCAACAGAATATGAAATACCGATAATATATCCATGAGATATCCGAAAGGGATTTAAAAAAGTCAGAGCTTATGGAATTCTTTTGAGCATAGACACCGCATCGGACTCAGGCATCGAAAACTGCACCCGGTGCCGTGCAGCCACATCCAGTGCAAACACCTTCGTGTAGACCTCCGTTGAGCTGATGGACTTATGCCCCATCAGACTCTGCAGGACCTTCAGCGGTATACCGGCATACAGCATGTGCATCGCATAGGAATGGCGGAACGTATGTGGCGTGACCGGGACAGAGAACGTCACACCATCAGCGGCAGCGGCGGCAACCGCCTCCCCAATCCAGGTCCTGACCGTTCTGTCCGTCACTTCCCAGATCCGCGCTTTCTCTGTCCTGCCTGTTCGTTTATTACGCCGTTCCATGGGGATTTTCAGTGTGGCCACCATCGTCTGCAGCTGGCTGACGTACCAGGCGTCGGAGAGCGGAACCAGCCGGTGAGTCTGCTGACCGGCGGGCATTCTTCCTGCCGTCCTGGCGGCTTTTTCGGTCCGCTGCTTCAGAGTGGCCAGCTGCACAAACGGATACGGAGGCGAAAGCGAAAAATCCCCCCGCGTCAGCGCCAGTGCTTCATTAATGCGCGCACCGGTGTTCCACAGTGTGGCCAGCAGCATCTTGCGGCGCAGATCCGGGACGTAATGGAGCAGGGCGCTCACTTCAGGGGCCAGCAGGTATTTTGGCAGTTCATCATGAACCATCGACATCTGGCGGAGTGCCAGCGCTGCCGGATAATCGATGGCAACAGGAAGCTGAGCAGCATCCCGGGCATGGTGGATCGGTGCCGGCAGGTGCTGCATATCAGTGTTCACTCCACGGGGAAACGTCGGGCAGGTTTTCCACAACCCGGTATTTTCCCGGATAACGGAGCTGGTTACCGCCACGCGTCCAGACGGTGACAACAAAACCCCCTCCCTGGTTGTTTTCGGGGAGCAGGCGATCGCACTGCTCACTCAGCATGTGGATCACAAACGGCGCATCGCTGCCGTCTTCAAATACCAGTTCCAGCGCATCGCGGCCATGCAGCGTTCCCTTACTGATGATGACGTACTCAGCCCCCCGCATCTCCCTGAGTAAATGTTTTGCCGCATCCGGGACAAGCAGCCTGGCTGCGCCGGCATTCCAGCTGAGGTAGACATATCCGGCCTGCGCCTGTACAGACTGCCAGTAATCCGTTCCGGCGACAGCCTGACCTTCATTCTCAATAAAAAACATGGGTGACTCCTTTTTTCTTTTCCGGGCAGGGACGGTCATGCGATAACGTCATCCATCATCACTGCCCTTACCGTCACGCCGTCAGATAACATCATGCCGTTATCATCATCACCATGATAACAAGCATCCATATAACCACGCCGTTAAATTACCGGAGAGTCGTTTCCGTCAGATCCGACTTTCCGGAATATCACAACTTTCCGGAAGTGTACCACGCTGAGGAAATAATCATATCGCTGTTTTCCGCCCCTGCGCGACGCATCACAGGTCAGGGAGATGACACAACATATAGTGTCATCAGCAGCTGAATCCGGCACCACATGTTGTGCTGACGGGAGGTGGCGTTGTGTGGGGGGAGAGGAAGATCCGTAACCGGGAGTTTTCGGATCTCAGAAAAGAAGGTGAACAGAAAATAAACATCAAAGCATACGAATTATAAAAACATATGCTTCGCAGTATTTAAATAGTCTTAAACCCAGGATAGTGTATGAGTATTGCAGTAATGCATCCACACATGAAAAGGTACACGGAATGAGTGAAAAAGAACATGACATGACAAACGACGGTGGAGAGAGCGTAACGTACACGCTGCGGAACATTCCCGCCGACATCGACCGGGTGATCACCGACCTGGCAACTCACGCCCGTAAGCCAAAGGCGACGTTTCTGCGTGAGTTCCTGGAAGACAGCTTCCGGGACGTCATCGACGGTTTCGCCCTGAAAAACCCGCTCATCGCCTCTCTCGATGACGAGCTGGCCAGTTATCTGGGCGCCGAGGTCATGGAGAAACGCTACCAGAGCCATTACATCACCCGCTGGAACCAGGAATACCAGAAGCTGCTCGGGATCTCGACGGAAGAGGAGCTTCGCCGGGTGGTGCTGACCAACACGCCCTTCCTGCACGCACGTGCCGACCAGGTGCTTAAGGGCTGGAAAAAGATCCCGCGCGGGATCTCCCTGACCTTTTCCCTGTTTGCCGAGATCGCCGGCCGGGACAGGGAAACCATTGACAGTGCCTGGAACAGGATTTTCTACTCACAGCTGAGGGAGAAAAAGCACCGCTTTTACCGGGATATTGATGTTATTCGTGCCCTGAAGAAACAGCATGCCGTCTGCGGCTACAGCTGGACCAGGGATGACATCACCGTGCGTATTTACCGCCCGGATGACTACGGCTACGGTGCCTGGCGGGTGCTGCTGGTACTGGATGAAAGTGTCATTACCCAGACGTGGAACATCCCGTTCCCGGAACTTGACGGACGTCGCTTTACCACTGACCCGGGCTATGACGCCCTGATCAGCACCGCTCCCGACAGCTGGGATAAGGCCTTCCGTTTTGTGGACGGGATTTGTGAGCTTCATCTTTATAGCAATGGCGTGGAAGAAGATCAGAATCCGACCCCGCTGCCGGCCGTCGCTGAGGCGCTGATTGAAGCGGTGGTGCACGATCTACTGTAACGGACCCGGGTGTACGGGCACAACCACAACTGCATCATCAGGAGGCATAATGAAAGGTCGACAGAGCCGCTATGTTACCGGTGGGGAGAGTTTCGCGGAGATCGCCCGTCGCCCGGCCGGGACAGTGGTGATACTCAGCCTGAACACCGATCTGGAAGACGCGCTGCGGGAGGTGTCCAAATCCCTCAAGTCGGCCTTCTGCCGTTGCGGACGAAAATGCCAGCTGTCAGCCGGAACATCTGAAGGGCCGTTCAGCGGGCGCCGGCAGGGCGTGGCCACCCATCTGTTTGTGTCGGTACTCTGAGGGGGCATGGGGCAAAAACCTGAAAAAGGTATTCGCCTGGCTGCCCCGCTCCGGGCGAAAATGAAGGTACAGCGACGGGATGGATAGCACTTTTTGCTAAAGGAATATCAACAATAGCATGCTATAGTTACTTTAATGGGTAGCTGCGCCTTGACAATGGTGTGGTTTTCTGTTAACATTACTTTCATAGTATTGTTCCGTCCCGCTCCACTCCAACAAATCCGTTTATTTCCCGCCAGACCGGTTATCACCATTCCGGCCCGGATTTTTTTGGATTTTTTTCCGGGGAGCACCCGGGACGAGATTAAAATCGGTATGACAGACAGGAGGATGCGAATGAACACATCATAGCAGAATTGAAAGAGAAAACATTCTGTACGGTATCAACAGCGTTCACGTGTGTGAGGCGCCGGGTGCCTTTTATCTGAAAAAAGAGGTCAAGAAGATGATCAAGATTAACACATCAGTGTTAACAACAACCTGCCCAGGAGGGCTTTATGAAAAATTTGTTCGACACCGAGGGAACGGTTCTATTCCCATTCCAGACTGAAATCCATTTTATCTGGACGATTTACACCACAGCTAAAACCCTTTACGTCAGTGCCTGTGGGCACATCGGACAGAAGCAATACTGGAGCGCCTGTCTCTGTATTTTGCTTCTTATGGCCTACGTGGGTCTCTGTGCTGCGGTGGTCTGGGCTGTAGTGCCCTGGCTTAAGGCCTTTATTGTGTCGAAATTTGCGGTTTCAGCACTCTGGGTCACGCCAGTAAAGAGTTTGTTGCTCAGGGGTATCGGTAAGATGGTGGAGGCCATCTGCCGAAAGTTTACTCTATTAAAGTAAGAGCAGCAAGCTACACCAACGGATGGTGAATGTCAACAGGCATTCACCATCTCCTTACGGCGGTGGTCCCTGTGGCCACTGCCGCTTTCGCGTGGGTGTAACACGGCAAAACTCCTCTGTACAACAGGGGCTCCCGCCGTCATTTTCCGGCACAGGTGAGGCCGGAATTGGAACTAAAACGTAAACCGCGGGCCTGTCCGGTAGCGTTCACTATCGGCCAGCATTCTCTCAACCAGAGAGAAATCCTTTTCACCGCAGAACACGTACTGCTCCGCGAACTCCACCTGCAGGGCGTTGTAATGCGTGACATGATCCGGGGTAAGCGGCATGAAAAGATAGTCCGTATACCTCCGGATATGTTCCAGTCTTTCAAAAGGCCGAATGTGACGGGGGATAAGATGCGGCGCTCTGGCAAGCAGATTGTGAAGATGCTGCTTTTGACGAATCATCTGTTCACGGATGGAGGGGCAATACATGGCCAGCATCAGCGTCGATGACAGGGGGAGGTAAATCTGTATCCCGCGAACGGCCAGACCAAGATTACCGTACGGACCGAAGTCATTGCTGTTCTTAAGCACGACGGGATTGTCTGATACGTAAAACGGACTTTCTGGCCTGGTTTCCAGAAGGTACCAGTCCTTTTTCAGCAGGTGATCAATATGTGACATCTGCTGGACGAGCTGCCGCAGAAAAATATCCTTGGTATCGCCCCCGGACGACAGGCCCAGGGTTTCCAGGGCCTGCTCTTTAGTCGAGCCGATTGCCTCCATCTTATCGGTGAGCACCGAAATCATGCCTGAGATACGCTCCAGTTCGCCGAAGGTTCGTGCGCGCTGCACGGCAACAAACACGGCCAGCCTGTAGCGTTCGTCATCTGTCAGCCTGCGAATATCCCTGTGCGCCAGCAGGGCTGCAATTACCGGTGCCGCGTGGTGCTCGTAAATCCCCAGCAGTGGTTCAAGACTCAGACGGTCCGGGTGATTTTCGAGGTTGTAGAACGTGTTGCGGACGGTTGCATCATCCGGCGTGGTGGCATAGGCGCGCCCTGCAGCCTTGTCAAAGGCGTATAAACGCTGACGCTTACCCTTTCCCGGCGTACTGAAATGCTTCAGTAAAAAACGGGGAACCGTATGCTGTCTGACCACATCGGTCTGCAGATTGACTGAATCGGCCATAACTTTATCTCCCTGAAAAGCCACGCAGGCGCACCGGTGCATCTGTATTGACGGCATGGGCAGCTGGTTTGCGGCATAACATTAGAAAACAGAACCGTTCGATAATACCTGTGTTTAACACCCTGTCAGTACTGATGAAATTTAAATCTCCGGTTATACTTTTTTCGGATCTCTGGAGAAGGGAAGAAGGATTTGTGCTGATAATGCAATACTAATGATATATTTTGAACTTAATTGCATTATTGCTTATTTGTCATTAATAACTGAAATACATTGCATAATTATCAATGAAAGAACGAGGCTCATATTTCCCATGTAAATTATATGCCCTTGTAGAGAGTGAGACGGTAGTGAACTTGCGGTACTAAGAATAAACTGTACCGACTCTTCCTGGGCACTGGAATGTTCAGATGTACGACAGAGCCCTGCGCCTTTTGTAATAAATAATTAAAGGACTGAACATGGCGACCACAGTAATAGCTGCCTTTAACGAATTTATGAAAGATACCGTGAATATCAAAAAGGCAGATACCGATGACGCGCGTGCAAGTCGCGACTGGCTTATCGGTAAGATGAATGATTTTGAGAAGGACGATAAATTTCCGGTGAGTTTTCCAGCGATCCATATTGCCTTTGGCTCCTTTGCCAGAAGAACCAAAATCCGTCCGCTTGATGATATCGATCTGATGTTTGGCTTAACCGGGCAAGGTGCCACCTATACCATCCTGAGTGACCGGATAACTGTAACCTCCTCCGGAGAGGGGTCACGTCTGCACAGTTACCGCCATTCCGGAGCAGACACCGTCTGCTCCGTCAGAATTCTGAATGCCTTTAAAAACCGCCTGCAGGACATTGCCCAGTACGCCCAAGCTGATATCAGGCGTAACCAGGAAGCTGTCACGCTGAAACTGGTCAGCAAGGACTGGAATTTTGACATCGTCCCCTGCTTTATTACCAGCGAAGATGCCTTTGGACGGACTTACTACCTGATCCCCGATGGCAACGGCCACTGGAAGTTTACCGACCCCCGTAAAGACAGGGACAGAGTCACTACTATCAATGTGCAGAATAACGGCAATGTGCTCAATGTCATCAGAGCAGTCAAATACTGGCAGCGGCGACCGACGATGCCATCCATGAGTTCCTACCTGCTGGAAACGCTGATTCTGGACTATTACGCTGGCAGGACATCCTGCTCATCGTTTGTTGACATGGAGCTGGAAGCGCTTTTCCGCCACCTTGGTCAATCCGTGCGGTACTCTGTCAACGATCCCAAAGGCATACAGGGTGATATCAACTCACTTTCAGCCGAGGCACGTAAGGCGATATCGGACAGATGTTATCTCGATGCGCAAAAGGTATCGGAGGCGAGATGGTTTGAAAATAATAAAGAGTATGAAAAATCCATCAATAAATGGCGCGATGTGTTCGGGCCGTTCTTTCCTGTTTACGGGTGAACCATGAATGCCATTTACACAAACCAGTCGACCAGAGAAAACCTGGATTTACTGTATGCGCAGGCCCGTGTCTACGACAGGGTAAAAAACTGGAACAGACTGAATTTTCTCTTCAGCATCATCGTACCGCTCCTGCTTTCTTTCGTTACCGTATACAACCGGAGCCGGGAATTTGTCGATTCAGAGCTGTTGTCTTCGCTGTTGGGGTTATATGGACTCCTGGTGCTTACCTTTAACATTGTTATCAGTGGACACATCTCGGCTCTGCGCAGGAAGGCTGCCTCAATCCAGGAAATGTACGACTGCCGGGTACTTGGCATCCGGCGTAATGAACTGAAGGTGGAGGAGATCCCACGGGATGACATCATCCGGGAAGCTGCATATTTTAGAGACAGCCCGGAAAAAGCACGAAAGCGATTTGGCGAAGAGGGGTGGTACGTCAGTAAGGTGTATGACGCGCCGCAGGCCGTAATGGCGCTCCTTTGCCACGGAAAAAATCTCGGCTGGGACAAATCGCTCAGGGAGGTTCTGCACGTATTTTATCTTTCCGCTTTTATTGTCTCGCCTGTCGCAATGCTTGTTTACGGCATCGTCATGAAATCCGGGCTGAATGAGATCCTCTTCTATATGGTGTTCACACTGCCGGTTATCCGCTATTTCTTGCTTCAGTTTCTGGATAATCGCAGCAGTATGAAAAGAAGCGAGAAGCTGAAAAAGTACGTTGAGAAGGAATTATCCGGCATAAGGGTGTCCGGAAGGGCAGAAGAAGAGCAACTGGGTTATACGCTCCGGAATATCCAAGATGAGATGTTTACCTACCGAGCCTCATGTCCGCCCGTTCCCAACGGTATTCAGCTGATAATGAAGCCCAAAAATGAACGAATTTATGTTGATTACTTTGAAACAAATCTGAAGGAGCTGCACCTTCAGAAGTAATCCCTCCTTAGCTCCGGTGTAGGATTTACGTATGCCGGAGCACATCCGATAAACAATTCTGGTTGCCTGAGTGTCAGCGTAAACACATAGTCACCTTCACCTCAGGACGGTTAGCATCCAGCTTTCACAGAAACGTAAGCGTAAACTGACCGCCGTATGTAGCCATCAGACGAGAATTGGTAACTTAGACGCCCATCTGATATAGACGGACATCTAAGTATGGAATTACAGGACTGGCGAAAAGAACCTCGTAAAAACTATTCGAATGAATTCAAACTTCGTATGGTGGAACTGGCATCACAACCTGGAGCTTGTGTTGCACAGATTGCACGTGAAAATGGCGTCAATGATAATGTTATTTTCAAATGGCTCAGGCTCTGGCAGAACGAAGGGCGTGTTTCACGGCGTCTTCCGGTAACGACCTCTTCTGACACTGGCGTTGAATTATTACCTGTAGAAATAACGCCGGATGAGCAGAAAGAACCTGTGGCGGCCATTGCGCCGTCTTTATCCACTTCCACTCAGACCAGAGTCAGTGCCAGTTCCTGCAAGGTGGAATTCCGTCACGGTAACATGACGCTGGAAAATCCATCGCCAGAGCTGCTCACGGTGTTGATCCGCGAACTGAGCGGGAGGGGAAGATGATTTCACTCCCATCAGGTACCCGTATCTGGCTCGTTGCCGGCGTTACCGATATGCGTAAATCCTTCAACGAACTGGGAGAACAGGTACAACATGTGCTGAATGATAATCCCTTCTCCGGTCACCTGTTTATCTTCCGTGGCCGACGGGGTGACACCGTCAAAATTCTTTGGGCTGATGCTGATGGTCTGTGCCTGTTCACCAAACGCCTGGAGGAAGGCCAGTTTATCTGGCCTGCGGTACGTGACGGCAAGGTATCCATTACCCGCTCGCAACTGGCAATGCTCCTCGATAAGCTGGACTGGCGTCAGCCAAAAACATCCCGCCGTAACTCACTGACAATGTTGTAAAAAACTCCTGACCGCATTATAAAAACGGTCATGAGTCAGAAATACCTCATTCGCATTGCAGAACTGGAAAGCCAGCTCCGTCAGAAAGACCAGCAACTGAGTCTGGTTGAAGAGACGGAGGCCTTCCTGCGCTCTGCACTGGCACGTGCCGAAGAAAAGATCGAAGAAGATGAACGGGAAATAGAACATCTGCGGGCTCAGATAGAAAAACTGCGCCGGATGCTGTTCGGTACCCGTTCTGAAAAACTGCGTCGTGAAGTTGAACAGGCTGAGGCCCTGCTGAAACAACGCGAACAGGACAGCGATCGTTACAGTGGGCGGGAAGACGATCCACAGGTTCCCCGCCAGTTGCGACAGTCGCGCCATCGTCGTCCGTTACCGGCACACCTTCCCCGTGAAATACACCGTCTGGAGTCTGAAGAAAGCTGTTGCCCGGAGTGTGGCGGTGAGCTGGATTATCTGGGGGAAGTCAGTGCAGAACAACTGGAACTGGTGAGCAGCGCCCTGAAAGTGATCCGCACAGAACGGGTAAAAAAAGCCTGTACAAAATGTGACTGCATCGTTGAAGCACCGGCGCCGTCCCGCCCGATAGAGCGTGGTATCGCGGGCCCCGGATTACTTGCCCGCGTGTTAACGGGAAAATACTGCGAACACCTGCCACTGTATCGTCAGAGTGAAATCTTTGCCCGACAGGGTGTCGAACTGAGCCGTGCATTACTCTCCAACTGGGTTGACGCGTGCTGCCAGTTAATGACGCCGCTGAATGATGCCCTGTACCGTTATGTGATGAATACCCGCAAGCTTCACACTGACGACACACCGGTAAAGGTACTGGCACCGGGCCTGAAAAAGACGAAAACAGGGCGCATCTGGACGTATGTCCGGGATGATCGCAATGCGGGTTCGTCATCTCCTCCGGCGGTCTGGTTCGCGTACTCACCGAACCGGCAGGGGAAACACCCGGAGCAACACCTCCGCCCCTTCCGGGGTATCCTGCAGGCGGATGCGTTCACAGGTTATGACAGGCTGTTCAGTGCAGAACGTGAAGGTGGTGCGCTGACAGAAGTTGCGTGCTGGGCCCATGCCCGGAGAAAAATCCACGATGTATACATCAGCAGCAAAAGTGCGACGGCAGAAGAAGCCCTGAAGCGAATCAGTGAACTGTACGCCATCGAGGATGAAATACGGGGATTACCGGAGTCAGAGCGTCTTGCCGTCAGGCAGCAGCGAAGCAAAGTGTTACTGACGTCGCTGCATGAATGGATGGTGGAGAAGAATGGTACGCTGTCGAAAAAATCCAGACTGGGCGAAGCGTTCAGCTATGTACTGAATCAGTGGGATGCCCTCTGTTATTACAGTGATGACGGTCTGGCGGAGGCGGATAATAATGCTGCGGAAAGAGCGCTTCGTGCAGTCTGTCTCGGAAAGAAAAACTTTATGTTCTTTGGCAGCGATCACGGCGGCGAGCGTGGAGCACTGTTGTACGGGCTGATCGGCACTTGCCGTCTGAACGGTATCGATCCGGAAGCGTATCTGCGCCATATCCTGAGCGTACTGCCGGAATGGCCTTCCAACCGAGTTGATGAACTCCTGCCATGGAACGTAGTACTCACCAATAAATAAGCGTCAATACGGTGCTCCGTTGACGCTTACCTTCTTGAATTCTATATAAGGTTCAATCGCGCTCTTTACAATGAGCTGACCACCAACAAAAACAAGAACACCAGTTATAACGGTTACAGCAGCGGACGAACTCATAACTTCACCTGGAAATTTAACCATAGAAGCTATCCTATCCTGAGTGTAACAGTCTGTCTACTGGACAGAAAATCCTGTATGTCCAGTCTGTGCTGGAATTATGATAAATGCTTACTTTAGAGATGCGACTGACAACAGCTTAAGGCTGTCATGCGATTAAGGATGTGTATGGAACTGGATACTGAATTTCAAGCCATTGGCTAAGAAATAATCTTAGCGTGGTTTATTTTCCGAATTCCAAGCGGCTCCCAACAGGAACAAAGCAAAAAAATCGCCCAGTCGTAAGACTCAGATACCGTGCCCAAGAGTATCAATCCCGTTCTGGCAAAACCGAGTTCAAATAGGTAGAATTAATCATCAGTGCTGCAAAACACCGGGTAACGTTGATATTTGAAATGATTAAATTCCTTACTTACGACTCATTTTAAAAGAAAATAAACTATGAATGCTCAAGATTATACTGATATTATAAGTCTTTGTGACAAAGCAATTGATATGTTAGACGACTTTTTTTTATCTAAATGTGAAATGGATTTGAGACTGGTAAAAAATGTTGCATTTATTTTTATGGATGAAAGAAAAATTAGAACAGATGTTTTAGATTCGATCCCCGTCCCAATGAGAGCGGATTTTTCACGATGTGTTAATCATATTAATAATGTATGCTCATACACCGTTTACCCGAGAAAAAACTCGGGGACCGAGGCTATCTATAATTGCATTTCTTATATAAAAGAAGTAATTAACCATCTAATTGAAAAAATCAACACGAATAAAAAACATATTACAGTTTTTTATTCGTGGCAGCTTTCAACTCCTGGAAAATACAATAACTATTTTATTAGAGATTGTTTGCAAGCAGCGATAAAAGAAATTAATCAATTAATCCCTATCGAAGAACGCGATCAGAATCACAATATTGAAGTTGATAGTGACACTCAAGGTACATCTGGGTCACCGCATATATTCAATACAATTTTGAATAAAATTGACACAGCAACTCTTTTTATTGTCGATATATCAATAACATCTAAAAAAACATGTAATTCTAATGTCATGTTAGAACTTGGTTATGCAATAAAAACGTTGGGCTTCAATAATATAATTATGATATTTAATACAGCGTTGGGAAGTTTGGATGATTTGCCTTTTGATCTACGATCACAAAGGGTTTCCACATACTCTTTTAAAGAAGGTGATGATAAAAAACAGGCGACTAAATACCTAACTAGTCTGCTAAAACAAGCAATCAGCACTGCTCTCCAATAGAGCTATTGTAGATAAAATAGCACTGTTTCGATGGATTCTCACGCGTATTTGTATACGGGGTTTGAAGTCCAATGGAACGAAAACGTACGTTAGTGAAGTAACTGTCTGATATATCAAAATATAATGGACATTGAAAAACGCCCTCAAAACAGTGTCTTTTTAATCGAAAATAGGCATTTAACGGACGGCCTTGTCTACGAATCGATTTTTCAGACGAAAATATCCCTCTTACCGTACGTTTTCGTACGGTTGGCCCTCAAACCCCTACTTCCTGGATGTAACCACTCGTTCAAATCAATTCTCTTAGCGTGGGAAAATTTCCGAATTCCAAGCGGCCCCCATATTGACCATCCAACGTCAAACTGTCAGGTACGTGCATTATGGACTTATGATGAAAACGAGCAGAAAAAGGATATATCGAACCAAGAGAGCATGTCCTTTTCGGACACAAATATAAATAAAAACTCAGAAGCGTTGACTAATGCTAAAAAGTTATTTGGTACTTCAGATTAACTTTTAATTTATGATATTTGCCTTCCCCATGGAAGGCAAATATATTAAGTTCGGAATGCCATAACTGTATCTTATTGTTTTAGTTATTAATCAAACGTCCCCTCTACCACAATCACGAAACATCATAATATAATTAATATGGAACCACTATATGCATGAGGCAAGACTCATTTTCAGAAATAGATTTTGGGAATTTTATTTTATGATTAGGTAAATTACTGACAAAATCATGCTTTTCTGTCTGATAAAAATTACGCAAAATAAATTCAACAAACCATCGTGGACTCAATGGCGCCGTTATAGGAATTCTACACCCCTTTACATCACCAAGTGTAAGATGGCTTTTGGCATGCTCAACATCAATATAAACCCCCTCCCGGCCATCAAAATCGAAACGCAAAGGAAATGGAACAATTCTCCTTTGAACGATTTCAACAAATAATTCATCATGCATATACGCATCTGAAGCATTCTGAAATGGCAACAAATTTGGTGAAGGATAAAAAGCCAACCGATGTTGCAACAACTCTGCACCATCTAAACAGTACATCATCTGAAGCAATGCTCCATCAATAAGCTTCATATTATATGATCGTTTTCCCGCCAATTCATGATAAATTTCAGCGTATTCAATATTACCCAATGCAATAGATATATGTTCCGCGCCACTAAAAGTGATCTTAGTCAATCTACCAGATTCCCGAATGCTTGAGAAGTTCGCGTCGTCGCATATACCTTTGTCAATCAATTCAGCAATCAAACCATCAATATCTTGCTTTATTTTTGAAGGAGTTAATATCATCATTCGCGCCCACCAAAAAGTTTCATGATTTTCTCACGAATGGACTCATCAAGATCCTCTGGATGGATCTCCCCTTTTTCAAGATCATTCAGAACTTCCACAAGTTGTACTTTCCTGCGTTCAAGACGCTGGCGTTCCTGCGGAGACAAATCACGATGAACTATGCGCAACTTCCCTAATAATACTTCATCAGGATATTCAAAATCCAAGACAAAACCTTGCTGCTTCAAAATAGAAAATTCGTCCAACAATCCTTGCATTCCTGGACCATACCCAACAATACGAACCCATGCCTTACTCCTAGTAATCGCTGTAAATAAACGATTACGTAAGCTAGCAAGATTAGGACCTGAACTATTACACTCCTGTGCATTGATGACATAAACCATGCCCGCTTCATTACCCTTCGCTCGGTAAATTCCAGTAAATGTAACTGAAGGCGTTCCCGTCTGGAAGAAAACATCTGCATCAGTATCAACACCAGCCAAATGAGTTTGAATACCTACATCGAAAAGCCGCTTACGAATAGGGCCTGTGCAACGACGTGCACTCTGAGGATCAGGATGAATTATGACAATATCATCATGACGAAGCTCATCTTCATCTAAGTTTTTCTTAACTTGCTGTACTAACCATGCATTCTGTTCCTCCTCATTCTCAAACTTTATGAACTGAACAAGATCATTAATATCAGAATGCTCTTCCAAGAACCTTGGGCTATTTTCTGTTGGGCGTTCTAAAACAACGTGTTGCCCTTTCGACAATTGTCCTCTCTGGACTTGGTATCCAATTTCTTCCCATAACGCTGGGTAGTCAAACATCTGCACTAAACCAGTTTCCGCGCCTTGTGGAGCGTTACGGTAAATTCCAAAACCAAGACCATGAGCAGCCACTAATACTGGGCGCGAATTACGGTAGCATTTCTGTAGAATCACGTCTCTCTTGCGATCACTCCCAAACGTTACCAATGGTTGCCCATGTTCGTCACTACCGAAAATATCCTCAGGCGGTGGAAGTGATGTTCCTGATAAATTTTGAAGCTCATCATATGCATAGACTAATCTTTTTGGTTGCTTCAACATCGAATAGCAGAGTTTCAAAAAACTTGGGGCAAAATCTTGCGCTTCATCAACAAGAATTACATCATATAAATTAGTAGCTACTGAAGCATTTCCCAATGCTTCCTGGCAGACACCGTCAAAAGCTTTATCCCCCCCCCCAAACCGGAGAGCTGCATTGTTAAAATCAAGAAACTGCGTACCTGTCGCACGGCAATACTCATAATATATCCCATCTCTTGAATCGCCTCCTGGAGCCCCCCAAGCATTGATAATTCTAATTTTTGTCCAATCAGGTTCTTCTCCACTCTGCTCGATACAAAAATTGTTGATTAAACGCCGAAATTGCCCTTTAAGAGAACGAGTATGGAAAGTTACAGCAATCCGCCAATTTGGATATTGTGTATGTAAATAGGCAGCCTTTAGTGCCAAAACGATAGTTTTTCCAGAACCAGCCAATCCTCGAATTCTCTGAACGCCTTCAATTGTTTCAATAACAGCTTTATTCTGTCGATGGTCTAATGTTGCGATAGAATCCTCAAGAAGTTTGAGTTTCGCGCCACGCGAATCAGATCTAATAATCTCTCGCTTAGAACGACTCTTACGAATGCTGCTAAGACTTTCTATAGCTGATACCGTCATTCGATAAAGTTCATCGTTACTCTCAGGCCAATTTAAATCATTTAATACAGCCGCAAGCTCATGTTCATTGACAAGCGGATATCCCTCAATTGACAAATTGAGGGTATTTTCAATCGCTGGAGCAAACGAAATTACTGAGAGTGGCACAAGCAGATTACGACCTTTAACTAACTCACGATGTAACTTAAGTCTAGCTTCAATCTTGTTCGCCAAATCATCTTGACGTTCAGCATAGTTTCCTACATTCCTCCCTTCTATTAAATCAAAAAGAACAATACCTTTATCAGGACTTATTAATGTTGCATCTATTGAATATTTACCATCTGGTGTAGCAATCAAAGGATAACCTGTAAAAGCCACCCCTTTAATACCAGTCATAGCCTCTAATCTTTGCCCTAATAAATCTGTAGCAACTGGTTTTTCGTTCACTCCACGAGTGATAGATATTTTTTCGTTCATTATTTTTAACCCTTATTTATTATTGCATTATCATTTCTAGAACGATTTATATATTCGCCTGACACTATAATACTTTTTATTTTTCAATGCACTATCAGTGAAAACCAACAAATTACATATATTTTCTGGATAAAAACACTCTCAACGTAAATGCTGTATAAAGTATACTTTATCACCCATTAATTGTTTAACTGTTCTTGCCCCCTTATTTCCAGACAAGGGTTGTATCTTAAGTTAACATTACCCGCTGACGTCGATATTGGGGTCCGCTTGGAATTCGGAAATTTTCCCACGCTAAGAGAATTGAGTTGAACGAGTGGTTACATCCAGGCCAGCTAACTCACTCAAGCGGCCCCCTTTTTGGGGTTCCAAGCCGGAAACCTAGATTTTTCCGCGACCAGTAACGGCGTGGGTTGTCACATAAACGACCGATTGAGTGACACTCACAGAAACAACGATTTCAACACTGAATATCGTCACATAACCCGTCACTTATTCAACGTAATGCAAAGCTGTCTGTGACTCGCTTTAGTGACGGAATTTTCTGGGATTCCGGCTTAGACCCCCTTTTGGGGATTTAAATTTCTATCGATTCAATAAACTGCGCGAATATCGATGGTTGCACCACAGGCCTGAGCATATTTTGTCAAAGTTTTCATACTGGCTCCTAAAGGATTACTTTCCAGGCGACTAATTGCTGACGGACGTAACCCCATTCGTTCGGCCAGAGCAGACTTTGTTAACCCCGCTTTTTCTCTCATTTCGTACAACATTTCTACCATCTCCAGTTCTTTATCGGCATCTTCATACCCTTTGACAGCTTCTGGAGTATTAAGCAGTTTTTGCTTTACCAGGCTGAACGGAACACCTTTTACTTTCATCATTTCATCTCCTTCAGGCGCATCCTGGCGATTTCAATAGCTTTCGTTGGTGTCTTTTGCGTCTTTTTCACAAATGCATGCAGCAGACAGATTTCGTTACCCGTTGCATAAGCGTACAGTGTCCTTGCGATATTTTTATCCCCGACTCTCAGTTCAAAAAGCCCTCCGCCAATTACACGGCTGTGAGGCATTTTCATTTTGTTACCTTCCTGTTCCAGCCGTTCAATCAGTCTGGCCATGCGACCACGCAGATTGTCTGGTAATTCCAGCAGCTCATCCAGTGCGGCCGGGTGAGTAATCACATTAAACATATTATAGCCTCCGAAAGAATAAAATACACCATAACGGGAAAATTGCGCAAATATCAAATTTCATCAATAAATGAAAATACACATTGAGTACAGAGATCACTGGGGAAGAAAGGGTTTTTGATGCCGCGCCAGCGGCATGGAAGGCGGCACGCTGTGGTTACATGTGATACCGGAGTAACACCGCCGAAGCCCGGCGTAAGCCGGTACTGATTGATAGATTTCACCTTACCCATCCCCAGCCCTGCCAGACCATACCCGTTTTCAGCCATGACAGAGCTTCTGTGCGCGGTCGGAGTGGTCCCGACGAGGGTTTACCCGAAGTCGGGGCGTATCTCCGCGTTAGCGGGCCGTAAGGGCCGCTTACGAGCGTGTACTGAGAACTTCCAGCGAGAAGACTGACAGCGATGATGATGTTTAGTTACAACATTCATAATTAAAAGCGATGTTGTTCCCGCCCTTTGGGCGGGGGCGGCCTCGCTTTTCAGTTATGAGGGGTGGGCACGGTGCTGCGTTTGTGTGGTGTTTTTATTCCTGATGTTTTTTTGTTGTGGTTTCAGAACGGTGAGGTTCGGGGCCCGCGCGTCAGCGTGGGAGGTGCTTTTAGATTCTGAGCGGCGCGGCCTTGGCCGCTGCAAGCGAAGGCCTCTTTGTATTTGTTCACAGTGGTCTCAGAGATAAAGATTTTCCCTGCGGCGAAGCAACGCAGGGGATTAAATAATGGGGTTAAGACTATATTGCAGGTTTGCTGTTTCAGGTTTGCAGCTTCTTAAAGTTCTTTGTTTGCGGATTTATGTGGATAACTGAAACAACGTGGCCATGTTCTGATGACTGATGCGTGGTTTTATGGGCAGATATGCCCCTCTGAGGGGATTTAAGGTGACTACTAAGGATTTTGGGCTGAGCGGAATCTGCGCCGAAAGCCCCGGAGGGGCTGGCGATGATTCAGTGCTGAGGGAATGATGCTGTCTAGTGCGGTGGCGGGGCAGCCAGCGTCAGTTCAAGCTGACGCAACTCCCTGATGGCCAGTCGCTTCAGATGGTCATCGGAACAGAAATAGGCTTCATCCGGCGGCAGACGCTTCCGGAGATGCTCAGCCATCTCATAAATCTGCTGGTCAACAGGTAATTTCTTCAGGCGGTTGGCACGCTTGCTGGCTGCGGCTTTTTCTCGGCGCTTCTTCAGGGCATCCTGGCTGCGCTGCAGATACCAGCGTTTTCTGGCCGCATGAACGGAGATATCTTCATCCTCACGCAGAACACCTTCCCGAATGAGCTGCTGGCGGATTTCACTTTCACGCAGTCGTTTCTGCTGCTGTTCGTGAAGTTTTACCATGTCGACGCCCAGCATCTGCCAGCCTGCCGGTGTTATCCAGACGTAACGTGGCAGACGCTGACGATGTTCACGGTCCCACATTGTTTCCTCTGACACACCCAGCACACCAAAGCGCACCTGTTCGGCCAGCAGACGGGAAAGACGGGAGACCGTCACTTCCAGTTCCGGAATAACATGTCCCTCGCTGTCTTTCGGGCTGATTTCTTCAGCCAGCCGAGTGACGCTCATCCCCACGGTATGTGTGCCGGCATCACTGAAGCTGACCAGAACCGGCCAGATGGCATCGAGGAGACGTTGTTTTTCCGGCCGGAAAGCGTATTTGCGACCGACGAACGTCCGTTTCTGTACATAAAAAGGATGCCGCGACATGCGCATGCGCAGGCTCTGCTCGCCGGTCACCGGGTCCTTTTTCACCAGACGGTTATAGGCGTGCCCAAGCTGCCCTTTCAGCGCTTTATAGCGCTCAGGACGATACCAGGACGGATTTTCGCATTTGGGTTTGGTGGAGTGCTCACCGCGACGGCGCTTCGTGCGCTTCCTTTCCGGTTCAACCAGGAAAGTGGTCGCCCTTCCCGCTTCATAGTCTTCCCAGAAACGGATCTGCTCTTCGGGTGCTAACTGACTCCAGTGTACTGCGTTATATGGAGTATTCTTCAGACCTGCCACAAGCTGTCGCTTATGGCGGAGCGATTGTGCCGTGTATTTATACACTGCACAGGGTTGAATCTCTGGTACGGTTTCATTATACTTTACCCGTATTCTGTGAGGCCCCCACTATCTTTCGTCGTTCCGCCAAGTTCGTAAGAAAGATAGTGGGGGTTTTCCTTTTATGGCTTCCGGAACATCTTCAGTCTTCTGACTTACTGCCCGTACATGCCATCTCTCCTGAATGCCTTATGGCGCATTCTGCCGTCCGGCTTTCGCCGCTTTGCTCCACAGAGTGCCACCCTCTGCACAGCTAATAACAGCCGAAATATACCCGCTTTACGTTAATTTGAAAAGCATTACAACGATCTCTTCTCTTCCAGTGCCTCCTCACTGATACCTCTAATAAGTTAATCTTGACCTGCGTCAAAAAAATAAAATCTATTTTTAAAAGCAGATTTTTCTGCTTTAGATCTTTCTTTTGGATTAAAAGATCGACTTTTGTCCTACTCACGATCATTTATCTTACAACCGATCTACCTAACAGAATAATATTCTGTTTTAATGCAATTAAACGATCTAAATAACCTTTAAAAAATCATTTTGTAGATCATTCGATCGTAAATAGAATAATTCTTAGATGATAAAACCATTTGTTACACAACCCGCCAATTGTGTAACAACAGCCTCTACAAGAGCATATTTGTTCATATGTTCGTCAGAACTGCGGATTGTCTGGACGAGGGTCAGACACCGTTTCGTGCATATGGACCAGCATGTTCGAACGCCACAAAGCAGAAGCATCATGCCTGGATCGCTTCGGCGCGGAGCGTTAAGTTTTGACGCTTTTTTGTATGTTTTTTAAGCTGTTAGTTGACTCGGTGCGTTATACTAAGTACCCTTTACTGGTCACAGGCAAAACTGTGATCGGGCGTAGGAACCCGCGTAGTCATCGTCGGCGCAGAAGTTAATTTCTTCATTTGGCGTCGTTTTTTGCCATACCATAAAGACAGGAACTTGTATTTCTTGTCGTCATCTATGGTAGCTCAGGCGGGGCAGGCATTAGCCTGGCCGGTTTCCGATGACGCCGGTATTCCTACCCCCGTCTGGGCTATCACCAATGAGCGTAGGAACTCGGTGATAGCGTTTTTAGTTGTCATCGGAGACCGTTGCTATGTCACCTCAAATGATACAGAAACTCCCGGCCATCACTCTGTTGGAAGGCATGTTTCCCGAGCTATCAACAAACCAGCTTAAAGTCTGCGTTTTTTACGCAATGGGTGTTCCTTACGACGCCATTGCTCAGAACTGTCGGCTTTCTCCCGAAACGGTACGAACCTACCTGAAGCGAAGCCTGAAGAACTTAAATCTGGAAGGATATGATGCACTTCGCTCTGCTGTGCTGATGCGAACGTTCGTTTTCATGATTAGCAATACAGCTAAAGAAAACGAAAAAATGTGAACAGGTGTCCCCATTAAAGGGGACACTTTCATGGAAATTGCATTTTGCACTTTACAGGCGATCCCAAATTGATAAACATAAACACCAAGCACAAGTTACTTTAATAAAGCAAATCACTTCAGACGGTGTCCCAGTTATTTGTATCTGGCTCATGCCCGATATATGGCGACCTTACTCTGAACTGACGTGCTGATGTTTTATTTCGCGTATCACAATACTGTGCCACTGTATTGCTGATATTAGTGCTTAGCCGTTCTTTATCTGTGAGTTCGCCAAATCACCGATACAGAACGTACTAGAGTCTGCTGGTTATATGCCTGTCAGAACTGCAGTTTATCCAGATATGGGCTGGACACTGCTTCAGACATATGATTTAGCATATTCGCCTGACATCGCAAAATCGTCCATCATGGATCGGTTTTGCGCGGAGCGTTGAACTTCGTGAATATAGAACACCTGAATAACCGGAACTGGTATCTTGCGCAATATAATACAGCCGGCAAAAACAGAGAATCTTTATTCTCATGGCTGAATGAGCAAAACGTCGTACCATGGACTCCATTAATAACAAGAAAGATAAGACGGGCAGACTCCAGGTGCTGTTACCGTGAAAGAATATTCGCTATTTTTCCAGGGTACTTTTTTATTCTGGCTAATTTTGACATTCACCCAGTATCAGCATTACGTCGACATAGCGCCTTCATTGATTTCGTGAAGTTTGGCGGTGAAATAAAACCCGTCAATAAAGATATTGTTGATGGATTAATGAAGATTTACCCGGACCCTGTGCTAAATCCGGGAGCCAGGGAAGAGCTGAATGCGGCTTCCAGCATATGGCTGACAAAAGCACAATATCAGTATCTCCTCAGAATGGAAAATACTCTCCAGCCTGAGTCGAGGATATCCCTGCTCCTGGAACTGGTATCAAATGCCGAACATCACGGCTTTATGGAGCGCCTTGTAAACATCCCATAGCCAGTATTTCCCGGCCTTCGGGCCGGGCTTTTTTCAATTCCAGAGAATATTCCGGAGTGAAGCCTGCACGAAGCCATCCCCACCATGGACTCCCCCTGTCTTTTGATGGAACCGTGTATTTCTTAATGGCGAAAGAAATAAAAGGCTTCACCCCAGAGTATTGATTCGTTTTATCAAAGGCCGGCCCGTGCCATCACGTGTGGCGGAGAGAACGGATACCGGTCTTCTTTTCATCTCACAGTAGGACATTCGCATGACCACGACAGAACATCCCGTGCGCCAGTTGCTCTGGTGTGCACTGAATGCCCTGAAAACGGCACAGGAAAACCACAATATAACCAGTGAAACCGGATTACGGCATTACCTGCTTGAATGGCTTTCTGGTGCCAGCAGACATCCTGAGTTCCGTAGTCTCCCTGGCGAAATCATGGCGTTAAAAGCATTGACCGAAAAAGATCGCAATATTCCCATCATCGGAACGCTGAATACGCTCTTTCTCAGCTCTGCCACTGTCGGGGAATGTCCGTTGTTTCGTTTTCGGGCTGCACTGGGTAAATTACAGAAAGCAGGCTGGCGCACATATGTCTGCCCATGGCCTGAGAGGGTGTTCAATGAATCCATTGAACGGGCCTGTTCCGGGAAACGTCATCTGCTACAACTAAGTCGCACCGAAGAGTGTTTTCTACCGACAGGCGATATGAGGGCACCAGTTACGTTGCAGCTGATCACTCCACTACACCGCAAAACTATGCAGCTTCTGGAAACGGCAGAGTTAATATTCTCCGACGAAGGATTTCAGGTGGTGAGAGGATACGAACATCAATTCGGGATCGAACGCAGAGAAACCCTCTTTCACACCCTATTTATCGGGCTGCCCAGCCTGCCAGAAGATGTCTGGGGTGCAACACAGGAGCAGACGACTATCACATTACACTGAGGATGTGTAATCCCCGGCATACCCCGTTTCCAGTCTTCGCAGCCTGTACCGCCCTTCCTGCCGTTTCCGACATTCTTTCTGTCACTACTCGCTTGTGCCATTTTTTCGCAAGCGGCCCCCATCGACATGACGGTGCGAGTCTTTCTTTTTACCCTGAGAGGAAATTAACAGCATGAAAAAACAACCACTACTCTGGATGACGATAGCCGCCGCACTGCTGTCCGGCTGCACAGGCCACAGGGAACATCACCCGCAGGTGACATTCACGGTCGATACCGTGCGAACAGACACAACGGCCAGCAACCCAATCTGCCTGGCGGAAAAATACGGAAGCCTTCTTAATGAGCGCCATCCGGACCTGTTTGCCGGTGCTCAGGGGAGTATTTCACGCAGTGCATTTTTTAATGACAGCCTGACGCTGACACCTGAAACGCTCCACGGGATGATACAGAATACGCCCTGTGTTGAATCACTGGTAACGTCCGTAGGTCCGGATACCTTCACTGCAGATGTCTCTCCCGGTGTCAGAATGCAGGTATCACCGGATATTCACGGTGCGCCCGGAAATATCACTCTGCGACTCTCGACCACAGACCAGAAACGAAAACAGACTGTTGAACAAAGCATTTCTCTCAGACCGGAACAGTCCCTTGTCGTGAATGGATTCACCGGAGACGGAGCTGGCGAAAAGCGCGTCGTTCTCATCACACCTCACGTGCGTTAATTCCCAACACAACCCGTTTCCCGTCTTCGCAGCCTGTACCGCCCTTCCTGCCGTTTCCGACATTCTTTCTGTCACTACTCGCTTGTGCCGTTTTTTCGCAACCGGTACGTGCAGTTATGACGGTACAGCTGCTTCTTTTCCCGTTCCGGAAGGAGTCTTTGATGCCACAGCAACATCCTGGACGACTGCAAATACTGGTCGTCGACGCACACTGCAAACGCAGGCTGTTTTCAACGAAAACACCGACAGACCCCGATGAGCTTGCCCGACGTTTCTGCACGCCGGATAACTGTCTCGTGGTGGTACTACGCGACAACCGATTTCTGTTCCGACTGGAGCGTGCTCCCGGCAGCCACTGCCGCTGGCACAAGGGCAGCAGCTCCCGCCATCAGCATCTACAGGACTGGCTGTCGTAAACACAACAAAAACAAAAGACCTCGTCAAAACAGGTGGGGGCCGTGTTCTTTTTAGTTAAATTAACCATCGCGATTGCGATTGTCTGTGTACACCTTTTAACGATTTTAATTTAGCCGTTTGTTGCCATCTTTATTACCTCTCTCCCTTTTATCATGGAGATTAACGATGTTTACCATGTTCTTTCTAGTTAAATTAACCATCGCGATTGTGATTGTCTGTGGAATCCTTTCTCCGATTTTAGTTTCACCACATAACAAACTGTCCACACTTTTTTGGAAGATACCAAACGCGTTCTGGATTTTCCTGATTTGCATATACTTTGCAATCGCCATGGCGGTGTTAATAGAAAGCAGTGAACAGACACGCATCCGCCGCCAACAATATTTCCAACAGTGCGAAGTGCCAAATGAGACACATAAAAATGTGGTGATAGAAAACAGTATTAAAAGTCAACTAATATGAAAAATAATAACGTACCATTATATCTATGGTTGCTTTGGTGTACGCTTTGTCTGTACATCACTACCCCATGGCAATACTTACGTTATCCATACACTGACAACTTATCATTGCCTTATATGTTATATTTCTGTGTGGTGGTTGTGATTTGCATTTTCCCACTACTTTTCAGATGTGTACTTCTTATTGTAAGGTCTGCATCTAAATACGACTTCACATTCTTTGTGAAGAAGAAAAAGGGAAGCAAGAAATCAACTATACATCTTAGCCCCTATGCTGACACACGTTGCCCGAAGTCAATGAGGAAACACTGGGATGTATTGCTTTCTCTGATATCAAAAGCAATTAATAATGATGAAATCATTGTCATGCATTCACATCTCTTTACTCCAGCAAGAATAAATAAACTTATAAAGAGACTGGAATCTTATGATTTGAGTTTTTCAGTTATTACATACCCACGGAAAACAAGTCTGTACGAAAAATTATCAATTCCTTTTATATATCTCTTATTTCAGTGGTCTTTCCCGCATTTGCATTCGGACGGAATGACAGTCGTCATTCGTCCTCTCCAGCCGCCTCACACCAATTAACAAACACGTATATACGAACACGGAGTCTCCGTTATGAAAAAAAACTGTCTGACACTTATACTGCCGTCATTATTGTCCGGCTGTGCCGGAATTTCCGGCAGCAATAACGTGGCACCATCAGATACGCCTGCTCTGGTTTTTGTTGACGGACAAATCAGTGAAAGTGCTGGCGTTCTGGCACTTACGCAACAACGTCTTTCTCCACCTAAAATAACTCCCCCCCCGAGAGTCAGCGTGCCAGAGACAGTAAAAACAGCACAGCCTGTTAGCGAATCCCGACCGTTACCTTCACCAACAATAAGTCAGAATTTCTCCCGGTTAATCATTACAGGCAAGCCTGGTAGCGCCCCTGTAACACTATCGCCGACGGCCCGTAACCGGACCGTCAGTCAGTGGATAAAAACATTACTACCGGAAGGATGGAAATTCAGACAAGAGAATGCAGCCACGCCCAAGCTGAATACCAAACTGGTTTCATGGTCTGCCAATGATCAGTGGACCCGTTCTCTGAACCGGTTGCTGGAAGAACAACACCTATGGGGCCATCTGGACTGGGATAATAAAACGTTGACCGTCACAACATCAGCTGCTGCACCGGCACAGGACACGGCAACCACTATCTCGCCAGCAGCCATGGTAACCACATCCACTTCCCCTGAATCTCCAACAACAGCAAATAGCCAGAACAAACCACGAAATCCATTCAGAGGAAACAGCGTATCTTCGTCAACCCCCGCCGCCACCCCAACTCCAACCGGCTCCACAGTCAAGTCTATCCCGCTCATGACCGGGACGCCTGTCAAACCGGTATCTCAGGGTAAAGAGTGGCGTGCGCCGGCAGGCACCACATTAAGAGAGAACATTATTAAGTGGGCAGAAGAAACAAAATGCGAAAGCATGGCATCAACGCACTGGATGGTCATATGGCCACTTTCTGTAACCGATTACCGTCTGGATGCGCCTTTAATGTTCCGGGGATCATTTGAATCAGCCATGGAGCAGGTATTTGAGTTATATCGGACTGCGCAAAAACCTTTATACGCACAGGCTTCTCGCATGCAGTGCATCATTACAGTTTCTGATACAAGGGATGGTCGCTAATGGGATGGCTGGTCATGGCCGTCGGCCTGACCATTCTGATTATCACTGGTAGCTACCAGAATCAGAAGATGTCTGAAACCACAAACGCCCAGCAATATGCAAGTGCGTCTGTATGGGCAAGTCAGATACTAATGATTGCTAACAGAATCAATGATATCAGATACGTATCAGGCCAGCAGGACGGAGTAATTTCCTCAGATAAACTGGCTCTCCCTGTCACTCCGGACTCCCGAATTAAACATCAGTTACAACAGGGGCGTCTGTGGGTATGGATGCCTGAACAACCAGGACTTGTTGAAACTTTGCGTTCAAAAAGTCGTGGTTCTGCACTAATAGGGATCTTCCAAAACGGGCAACTCACCTGGCTATCAGGAACTGCAACCGGTCTGACACCCCCGGCAGGCATTACTGCTGGTTCTGTCGTCTACGTTAACTAATCTGGATATATTCATGAAAAAATCACACCAGCGTTCAATGAAGCTGGCGGTGCTCCCCTGCATGATCGCCGTCGCTCTTTCCATCTCCGGATGTACTTTCAGCGAAATCAACAAAATGCAGAAAAAAGCACAGGAAGACTCAGCACATGCACGGGAAAAGGTATCAGCCCTTTCGGCCCGTAAATCGCAGGCTCTCACCTGGCTCGATAATCAATGGATAAACCCTGTTCCGGTCGCTCAGGTATCAAGAGAGAAAAAACAAACAGCTCCGGCCTGCTACATCACGCAGGCAAGAAAAGGAGAGATCACTCTGCAGGAACTGGGGCAACGTATTACTGCCGTATGCGGCATCCCTGTAATCATCACGCCTGACGCAGCCAATTCAACTCTTGAAGGAGGCGCTACCCGCCAGATGACAGGAACACTACCAGCACCAGATGAAAATGGACGTCTACCGTTAAGCAGCCTGGGCAGCACAACAATGACTACCTCCACTCAGCCATTAACGCTGAATAACCTCATGTGGCAGGGAGATATCAATGGTCTTCTGGATCTGATGGCCAGCCGGAGTGGTCTGTACTGGCGCATGGATAATGGTCGGATTGTATTCTATCTGACTGAAACCAGAACGTATCCACTTCATATGCTGAACACCAAAACCAGCAGCAGTTCCAGTGTCAGCTCTGGCTCAACAAGCACAATGGGGGCAACAGGAGGCCAGGATAACTCAGCATCCGGTGATGCAACGTCCTCTCAGAGCACAACCGTTGGTCAGGAATACGATCTGTATGAAGACATCCGGAAAACTATTGAAGCAATGCTGACACCAGAAAAAGGCCGTTACTGGTTATCTGCATCGAGCTCAACGCTAACAGTCACTGATACTCCTGCTGTCCAGGAAGCCGTCGCACGATATGTGGACGAACAAAACAGTATTATGAACCGCCAGGTAGCCCTGAACGTACAGGTTCTGAGCGTCAGCAATACCAGAAACGAGCAGTTCGGTCTGGACTGGAACCTTGTTTACAAATCGCTACATTCCGCCGGAGCAACGTTGAACAATGCAAGCGGAGATTTTACAGGCGCTACATCTGCAGGCGTATCAATTCTGGATACGGCAACAGGGAATGCCGCCAAATTCAGCGGTTCCAGCCTTCTGATTAAAGCACTGAGTGAACAAGGCGATGTCAGCGTTGTAACTTCACAAGAAAGCACTGTCACAAACCTGACGCCGGTACCTATCCAGATGGCAGATCAGACAGTTTACGTCGCCCAGTCAGCAACAACTACGACTACGGATGTAGGAGCAACAACAACATTAACACCGGGCATGATCACCACTGGATTCAATATGACCCTACTGCCTTTAATTCAGAAAACAGGCAATCTCCAGTTGCAGATGAACTTTAATCTGTCTGATCCCCCAACTATCCGTAGCTTTACGTCAAAAGACGGAAACAGTTACATCGAAATGCCATATACCAAACTGCGTTCACTGAGCCAGAAGGTCAATCTGAAAGAAGGGCAATCACTTGTCGTTACTGGTTTCGATCAGAACAATACGACGACAAGTAAAGCCGGTACGTTTACGCCAGCAAATCCATTATTTGGTGGTTCACAAACCGGGAAAAATGAACGCAGCACGCTTGTGATCATCATTACCCCGACTTTCCCGTCAGGAGGCAATAATGGCTGATGAAGATATCAACCCGGTAGTGCTTCTCGAAGATCCTAAAGTAAATCATCGCGTGTGGGCTGCCTGTCTTAAATGGACTCCTGTCGTAAAAAAACAGCGCGTCCCCTCACATCATAAACACAAGTCTCATGTAAAACCCAGACGGCTTACCTCCCTGAAAGTGACTGTAGGCAGCAGAAATTCCCGTGGAAAGATCAGCCGCCTTACCGGCACAGGAATACTGACCAGGCCAGAACGCAATCATTATTTTTCCCTGGCACTGGCTTTCTGCTCATGGGTCAGAAATGGATACGGTGTCTTCCGGTACAGCGATAAGGAGCTCTTATTCCTTGCTTCCATTAATGGCCAGCCTGCCGTTATGGCTGACTTATCAGGAAATGATGCCGACGTTGCCCAAAAGGTCAGCCTTTTTCTGGCGATGAACGAAGAGCCCCCCGAAAAATGGCAGGTTGTATCGTCTCTGGAACATCCTGATAACTGGGAAAGTATTATTACCCGGTTATCATCAGCAGACCTCCGCCGTTGCAAACTTACTGTCGGCAATCGCAGCAAATTCACACTGCCTGCCGTACTGTTTTTAGTAGCAGCCGGCGCAGGCACTGTATTCTGGATGACTCAGCCAGAGCCGGATGTCGTACCGACGCCCGAGGAGATAGCTGCTCGGGCAAGATTGCAGTTTAAAAAGCCCGATCCACCGCCAGAACTCCCGCATCCATGGGCATCACAACCTGTAATCAGTGATTTTCTGAAAGCCTGCGCGGACCTTCGAAAACCGTCACCGGTCGCACTGGAAGGCTGGAAACTTACCGGCGGAACATGTACTCCTGAGACATTCACACTGATTTACGAACGACAGCCTGGAGGAACCATTGAGGGTTTTCTGGCAAGAAGTAAAGAAATCTTTGGTGTTATTCCTGACTTTAACCTTAAAGATGGTGCACGCCAGGTTTCTGTAACCCGTCCACTGCCGTCCCTGCCCGGCAGGGATGAGGCTGTCCCGGCCCCCTCAGAACAACTGATGCGGGTGTTCACGTGGTTTCAGAAAAAACAGTTAACACCGGCCATTAATGAAATAGCCATACCGGAGCCATTACCAGGCAACGATGGTGAACCAGCCCCTGTTCAGAAATGGAAAGAATATCAGTTCAGTTTATCAACTCCTGTAAATCCTGATGAGTTTTTCCCTTTACTTCAGGATACCGGCGTCCGTCTGAGCAATATCCATTTTGAATTAAACGGCGGTACTTTCAGTTATTCCTCAGAAGGTCATATATATGCGTCCAAGTAAATTACTCATTATTCCTTCCATATTTTTCTTCTCTGGTTTTTCATTTGCCACAACACAACCTCTTGTCACAATAGGAGAACTTGAAGCACAACAAAACCGGAATATTCTTTTACAGGCAAAAGTTCAGGGTGCACAGTTACAGAAACAACTTGAAGAATCAGATGTTACTTCATCATCTGAAACTGTTTCAGGTTTCTCTGGTGTGACCGCCCCCTTGCCATCAGTTTCAGAGCAAACGGCACCGAAAAACAGAAAAGAATTGCCCATCATTATGGAAATAAACGGCAAAGATAAACGTCTTCATGCCGTTCTTCGCATGGCTGATGGACGTCAGACAAGCGTCACCACTGGCAGCCAGCTTCCAGGTACATCCGTCACGGTGAAGTCGATCTCATTGTCTGGCGTCACGTTAAGTGATGGCACTACCCTTACTTTCTGAGTAACGTGATATGGATAAATATAATCTGAAGGATGCTCTCCTTTTTATATCCCGGGGAGACACCCATGAAATTCTTATAGAAACAAACCAGCGGACAAGGCCTGACGTACAAAGTAATCTCCAGGAACTGCTAAAATTATATCCGGGTATCAACCCAAAAGTAGTCTCGTTGTCGGAGTTACAGGAAGCAGGTCAGGATGAAAAAAACAGAGGCCCGAAAGAACGAATTATTCATCTGAAAGATCTTGCTGATGTCAGTGAAAGTGAGAAGAAAGTTCTATCTTATTTTGAAACGGCCAGAAAACTTGGTGCTTCAGATATTCATTTTTTAATTTCTGAGTCTATTTTCAAAGTTCGCATGAGAATATTCGGTGAACTGCAGACTGTAGATGAAGATCAACCAGCACTGGGCTATTCACTTTGCGCAACAGCCATTCTGTCAATGGCTGATGTCACTGAAACCAGTTTCTTCCCTCAAAGGGAACAGGATGCGCGCCTGTCCCCACAATTAATGCGAAAAATAGGAATATTTGGTGCACGCTACAGTCACAGACCTACGGGAGACGGTCTGATTGCAGTTATGCGCCTGATACCCGATGACGGAGATAAAGTTCCCACGTTTAAACAACTGGGCTTTATCCCGGAACAAATCCGGTTGCTGAACATAATGCTGCGCCGCCCGGAAGGAAAAATAGTCCTGTCAGGTCCAACCGGTTCCGGTAAATCGACAACGTTACGCAGCGCCTGCCGTGTATATCTTGACGATAATCAGGGGCGACACCTGCTAACAATCGAAGATCCGCTGGAAGGACAGATACTGGGAGCAACACAGACTCCGATTATCTGCGACAAATCCGACGAAGATGCCGTCAAACTGGCATGGAGTCGGGCTATTTCATCGGCAATGCGACTTGACCCTGATGCCATCATGGAAGGGGAAATGCGCGATCTTATCTCGATGATGTCAACCACCTACGCGGCACAGACCGGGCACATAGTTCTGACGACATTACATACAAACTCAGCTCTGGGTATACCGGAGCGAATGATTACGATGGGTATGAATGCCGATCTTATTTGCGATGCGCAATTACTGATTGGGATGATCAGCCAGCGCCTTGTACCAACTCTGTGTCCCTCCTGCCGTATTCCATGGGAAACGCGAGCACCTGAACTTAGAGACGACGAGCGTGATTACCTTGAGCGGCACTGCAATAAAGATTCACTCTGCAGTACAGATAATATCTGGTTCCGAAATCCTCACGGATGCTCTGAATGTAATCACGACGTAATCATTAACGGCAGAAAGCGCGGTGAAATAGGTAAAGGCCTCACCGGCAGGACTGTAATTGCTGAGGTGATAGAACCTGATAACCGCTTATTTCAGATTCTGAAAACACGCGGCAAAGTTGCAGCACGTAAATACTGGCTGGAAAACATGAAAGGCATCAGTCGTGTAGAGCATCTTCTTCGCCGTATCAATGAAGGTCTGGTAGACCCTCTTGAAGCCGACAGAATCATCCCTCTGGACGAAGACGAGCGCCTCAGCATCGATGATGTCTAACAGGAGAACAACATGCGTGAAATGAATTTCAGTCAACGGCTGAGGCGTTTCATTGTCAGAAAAACGTTCAGCGCCCCCTACAGGGTGCAGTTTTACGAAGCCCTGCGTTTTCTGCTGGAAAATAAACAGCCATTAAAGACCGCACTGGAACAGATGCGGGATGCCTGGACAGACTTTGGACGAAAATGGCATCCCTTTGCTGAACTGGCCACAGACTGCATTGAGTCTCTTCGTGAAAACAGTGGCGAAAACTCTCTGGAATATACTCTTAGTTTATGGGTTCCTCAGGAAGAGGCCGCAGTAATCAGCGCCGGGATAAGAAGTGGTTCAATTGTGGATGCACTGCAATTCGCCACCACTCTTACAGATGCAAAAGAACAAATCCATCAGGCTATATGGCAAATGGCTATTTATCCGGTGGGATTGTTAATCATGATGACGGGGACATTATATGTTCTGAATACACAGCTAATACCTGAACTGAGCAAAATAAGCTCCCCCGATTCATGGAGTGGTGCTCTTGGTTTTCTTTATGGATTATCTGTTTTTGTCGATAATTACGGCGCTATATGTGCCGTTCTTTTTGCAGTGATCACAGGTTTAATATCATGGTCTCTGCCAAACTGGAAAAGCCCTGACAGTGTTCGTACTTTTGCCGACAAGATAATGCCATGGAGTATTTATCAGGATATACAGGGAGCAACATTTCTCCTGAATATGGCTGCACTTCTGAAAGCCAAAATGACGACGCTCAACTCACTAAACATTCTTCAGGAGTTTGCATCACCATGGTTAAGCACACGTCTTGACAGCATTATTTACCGCGTCCGCCAGGGGGATCATCTTGGACTGGCTTTGCGTCAGTGCGGTTATCAGTTCCCATCCAGGGAAGCAGCCAACTTCCTGTCTTTATTACAGGGAGATGGCGCAACAGAGCTAATCAGCAATTATGGTCAACGATGGCTTAGTCAAACACTTCAACGTGTAAAGAAACGGGCAAACGTGATTCGTTTAATTATGCTGATATTTCTTGTCATGTCTCTCATGTTACTGGTTTTTGCCATTATGGATATTCAGTCTATTAGTGACAACAGCATGGGTAACTTTTAAACAAAACGAGGATATTTATGTTAGTAGAAAATATTAATGCCACTTTAACTGGAAATAATAAGAAGAATGAGCCTCATGATAAAGGATGGGGAATTTTGGAGCAGGGAACAATAGCGCTCGTTGTTCTTTTTGTTATAGTCGTTGTTCTGGGTAGTTTGTATGCGTTACGTACAAGAACCAATGTGGCAACTGAAACCGCAAATATACAAACAATTATCACAAGTGCCCAGAGCCTGCTAAAAGGTAGCGATGGATATACATTTACCAGCAGTGCCAAAATGACAGGTGCCCTCATTCAGATGGGGGCCGTTCCCTCTGGGATGACAGTACAGGGCGACAAAACATCTGGTACAGCAACGCTCTATAACGCATGGGGCGGTGCTGTAACTGTTGCCCCGGCTTCAACATCAGGGTTCAACAACGGTTTTACCGTTACCTATGATAAAGTCCCACAGGATGCCTGTATCCAGATTGCCACACGGATCAGTAAAACTGGTTTAACTAACGGCATTACCCTGAACAGTACTGCTCACAGTGATGGAAAAGTCACTACTGAAGAAGCCAGTACGCAATGCAAGGCAGATAATGGCAGCACTGGTACAAACAAACTTATCTTCACCATCAATGGTTAAGGAGTTTTAATGTCAGGGGGTACAGTACCCCTCAGACTTATTTCATTAATCCTGCTTTTTTCTCTTATTCCACCCGCCCGAGCTTCATACGTAGCCCCCAAACAGATCTGGACCAACAAGTGGGACAATTGCTTTGCCGCTGCCGGCGCGCGCTATCAAATTGAACCATTATTATTGAAGGCTATTTCTGCCGGGGAATCTTCGTTGAGGCCGGGCGCAATTAATATAAATAAGGACAAAAAAACAGGTAAAGCCAGTAGCACGGATTATGGGTTGATGCAAATAAACTCAACCCATATTCCAAAGCTGATAAATATGGGCGTAATAAAAAAGTCTGAGGATTTAATCACCAAACCATGCCTTAATATCCATATAGGAAGCTGGATACTGGCAAGACATTTTCAGATATGTGGCGTCAGCTGGAATTGCCTTGGGTCATACAATGCCGGATTCCGTAAGGACAGACATGAAACAAGAGAGCAATATGCCAATAAAATATGGAGAATTTATCGTGACATGAAAGGGATATGTCTTCCCGGACAGGGAGGCAGGCAATGCAGACAATCGTAGGCATAAGTCTATCCCCTGTTTATATACTGCCATTGATGTTCACATTTTCCATTATTGGACGAACTCTGCTATTCAGAGTTCGTTATTTTTTATCTGATACGGGACATCTCTGGTATAAGACACACCCTGCTGTTCTGTCAGGAATATGGCTATACAGTATAGCTGTGGCGTTAATTATTTTATCATCATCACCACTGCTCTACCGTATTCATGCTGTCCTTATTCTTTCGTTCATACTGCAAATGGCGGTAACGGATGCACTGACAGGTTTATTACCAGGAACATTCACCCGGCGTTTTTTAATTGCAGGAATGCTATCACAAATCACGACTGATATATGGTGGTTCCGTACAACAGAATTTGCCACTGCTGCAATTGTCTTATTCTGCCTTCATAAATTAGTTAACCGCCATCGTCTTAATATTGGCACTGGAGACCTGTGGCTTATTGCAGGTATTACCGCATGGTCAGGGTTATATAACGCCATATGGTGTGTGTTGCTGGGCACAGGAGGATTTGTCTTATGGCATTCAACATGGTGCATAAAAGGGCATAAAGAAGGCCCTCTGGGTCCATGGCTATGTTTTGGCCATGTCCTTTTGCTGCTGGATAATCTTTATCAACCACTATGGGTAATCTGATGAAAAAATATGACCGAGGCTGGGCATCGCTGGAAACTGGCGCGGCTTTACTGATTGTTATGCTCCTGATTGCCTGGGGAGCGGGCATATGGCAGGACTATATTCAAACAAAAGGATGGCAAACTGAAGCACGTCTTGTCAGCAACTGGACCAGTGCGGCCCGCTCTTATATAGGGAAAAACTACACGACTCTCCAGGGCAGTAGTACCACAACAACTCCTGCCGTTATCACGACAACCATGCTGAAAAATACCGGCTTTTTGTCCAGCGGGTTTACTGAGACAAACAGCGAGGGGCAGCGGTTACAGGCATATGTGGTTCGAAACGCCCAAAACCCGGAATTACTACAGGCAATGGTTGTATCCAGTGGTGGCACACCTTATCCAGTGAAAGCACTTATCCAGATGGCTAAGGATATTACCACTGGTCTTGGTGGATATATCCAGGACGGCAAAACAGCCACAGGTGCATTACGTTCCTGGTCAGTAGCTTTAAGTAATTATGGTGCCAAAAGCGGTAACGGGCATATTGCCGTATTGTTATCGACAGATGAACTTAGTGGTGCAGCTGAGGACACTGATCGTCTTTACAGATTCCAGGTCAATGGTCGCCCTGACTTAAACAAAATGCACACGGCCATTGATATGGGATCAAATAACCTGAATAACGTTGGGGCAGTAAATGCCCAGACAGGTAATTTCAGCGGCAATGTGAATGGTGTAAATGGCACTTTCAGCGGTCAGGTAAAAGGCAATAGCGGAAACTTTGACGTAAATGTCACCGCTGGCGGTGATATCAGAAGTAATAATGGTTGGTTAATTACTCGTAACAGTAAAGGCTGGCTCAATGAAACTCACGGTGGCGGATTTTATATGTCCGATGGATCATGGGTTCGAAGTGTAAACAACAAGGGCATCTATACCGGCGGTCAGGTGAAAGGCGGTACTGTTCGGGCTGATGGTCGCCTTTATACTGGTGAATACTTACAACTGGAAAGAACTGCCGTTGCTGGCGCATCATGTTCGCCTAACGGCCTTGTAGGCCGCGATAATACAGGGGCAATACTTTCGTGCCAATCCGGTACGTGGGGGACAATAGGTGGAAAACTCAAAGTTACTCAGCTT
>OGHX01000059.1_pt1 | contig 84355 bp, 96 predicted proteins | sample 1571651 | NCBI WGS metagenome assembly OGHX01 (sample SAMEA2582030, study PRJEB24529) | metagenome | biome: Human gut stool | place: China | collected 2011
GTACTCAACAGGGGGATCTTTTCACCGCTGGTACCGAGTTCTCTTAAACCAAGGTTTAGGATTGAAAGGATGACGCCGGAAACTTCTTATAAAGCGTGGAAACAGCCACATCATAGATGATTGCAACCTGCTTACGGGGGATGCCCTTCTCCAGCAATCGCCGCATTTGCTGCCATGTTTCTTCTTGGTATTTAGGTCGACGCCCACCTATACGACCTTCTGCGCGAGCTGCATCAAGTCCAGCGCGTGTACGTTCAACGATAAGCTCACGTTCCATTTCTGCCAGCGCCCCCATTACGTGAAAGAAAAAGCGCCCCATTGGTGTACTGGTGTCGATGGAGTCAGTGAGACTCCGGAAGTTAATGCCTCTGTCACGCAGCTCTTCCACCAGCACAACTAAGTGACGCATGCTGCGCCCAAGACGGTCTAACTTCCATACGACCAGGGTATCACCTCTGGAAAGCATACGGAGTACCTTTTTTAACCCAGGGCGCTCAGCCTTTTTGCCGCTCGCCTTGTCCTCAAAAATTAGCTCACATCCTGCGCTTTCAAGAGCGTTTCGTTGTAAAGCAGTGTTTTGGTCATTAGTTGATACGCGAATGTATCCAATAAGCATATGTCCCCCTTGTATGTTAAGGAAGGAGATTCTAGAAGATGTCCTGTAAGGAAATAACAAACTGGCTAAGTTAGTGGCGCATTAGATGTTATTTCTGGAGGGGTATGTTTGCAGATTATGAAAATCTGGCTGTAGTAGTCATAACATCCCTACTAAGTGGAACCGGCGTATTCCTTCTCGGAGTTAGAGACGGGCGCATTTCTGCGTCCCTGCTCAATCTTGCGAGTGAATTGTTTACTGCGGTAACAGCCGGGCTTGCGGGGTATGGGGTGGCGGTTAGCCAAGAATGGCCTGAAGGTATCATTTTCTGCGTTGTTCTGATTGCCAGTAACAACGGTAGTGAAATTTTACAGGGCTTGAAGTCCAGAGCTAGTAACGTCTTGAATCTCTTAAGCGTAATAGCGAATGGGGGAAAAGGTGGAGAGAAATAATGGGTAACTTTGGAAATTATTTCATTTTTATCATGGCATTTGTTGCCATCATTGACCGTTTCATTTTTCGTCGCAAGAGTGTTGAGATTTTGAGTATTGGTGACGCTGTAGTGAAAGAATCCGCTATAGCATTTCCTGTTTCGCTACGTGTTAAGCGAAGCTGGGTCAGCAATGCTCAAATCGAATATTGGTTGCAAGACCTGAAAAATCCATCTGTGGTTATTTCAGGGAAAACGCGACCAGTTGACGCCTCAAAACGCGGTGAGAGAGAAGAGTATTTGCTCATCGATACGAAATATCTTGAACCAACGAAGTGGGATCTGAAAGTCACATTGACTAACGGTAACTGTCGACTGAATCCGCTTTATCGCATTTTCCCTATCAATGACTGCATAGAGCGCCAGTTTACGATCGAAAAGCGTGAAGGAGACTGGGATGTCAAATAAGAATAATTATGTTCTTCTTAATTATGATGAGTTAAACGAAAAGGGGCTGTCAAAACTCGTCAAAGAAATCAGCAAAGGTGGTTACAAGATAGCGAGGGTGATCCCTGCAAGTAATGGCAGGAAGAAAGATGGGATCATGACGCGCACGTTTACCCTTATTGGTATTGATGAACAGACAATGGAAGTTCAGGTTAACGATACCGGTGATATATCTGGGATCAAACTGAATGGTAAAACAGTACCGTTCAAGCCAGTAAAAACAATGTCGGCTTTGGGGCAATCTCTTGCGGCTTTATTTAATCGTGGAGCAACTTCTTTCCAGAAGTCATTAGCTCGAAAACTTGCTCGTGCAGCAAAAAATATTGATGACGGAAATAAGAAGCGGCAGGGAGTTAAATCTAACGCTCAGAAATTAGCTGAAGCGAAAGAATCACGTGATGCACTCCGTGAAGATATCGCTAATGCTAACGACAAACTGTCTAAACTCCAGAGCAAGTCAGACAAAGTAATGCAAGATACGGGTAATGTTAAAGCTGCCTTGTCTCAGGAAGTAGCTAAGACACGTGCTCTTAAAGAAGAAATCGCGCGCCTGGAGGATGAGCATGATTAACAATCCTTTACGAATTAATATTCAGTCTACTTTTGCTGATACGATCCCCGGCTATATGCCAAGTCGCTGGTCTTCAGAAGAATTAAGCGAAGATGACCTGATTTTTGAGGCGGCGACCTTAGAAGATATTGAGCTTGCCTATATGGGCAATGAAATTCTGGTTGTGTCTGACGAAGCTATGTTTGAGTCCATAACTACAACCAGAATTCGGTTAGCTCAAACAATGCGAGCTTTCGTCCGTGCGCTGAATCGTGGCCTGAATGGTACGAATATTATGGCAGGGACTGATGAAGCCGGGACCGATGAAAATGGACGTAATTGTATTGGTGGTGCGATTATCGGTCGTGTACGTCGGGTAGCTAATATCCCTGTTTTGACCGCGCAGATACCGCTTACTGACGGGCAGAGTACAAGCATAATTTTCCACTCTCCAACAGCTGACGGGGCAAAAATAAAGAGTAACGACGAGCTTGTTGCATTTCAGTTTTTACTTAATAAGCGTAACGTAACTCACGTTGTCGCCCCGATTGGTGGGAGAGATGTTTCTTTAAGCCAGGTATGCCAGGCGCTATCTAATTTGATTGAGCGTAACAGCGAAAAATTTAAGAAAGCAAAAGAGCGCCAGGACAAAATGAAGGCAGATATTGAGAGTTATCTCAATGAAGCAGATAAACTGGCAGAAGAACGGTCAATAATGATTGATCAGGTGGACGTTGCGCAACGTGGGCTGACTGAAAAGCGTGCTGCTCTTACGGAGATGCAAAAAAAACTTGATGCCCAGAAAGCCATCAACGAGGAATTACAAGAAAAACGCGATAAATTGTTGTCTGCTAAAGGTAAAAAAACGAAGGAACGAGCGTTTAGTGACCAGCTGCGACATGTAAAACATAATCTTGCCATTGACGGAAAAACAGTGCTGGATAATGGCGCTGAAGTTAATTATGTCACGTCCGGCAGTGACAATTTCGTTACGATAGTAGCACCTGAAGGTAAATTCAGTATTGATGTCAGTGCTGTCAAAGGAGGCAGTTTGGCAGATGCTGCAACCAAATTACTTAAAGCCTACCGAGAGCATAACGCAGATAAATATAAAGTTGATGTGTTACCAGGCCAGCAGGAAGACTCCGAACCACCACAGACAGACCCCGAGACGAACCCAGTATCACAACCAGAGAGCCAAGATGTAGGTAAATACCACTATGCACTTCAATCTCGCCCGGCTGGTGTTGGTGCTGTGCCGGATGGAAATAAAGCCGTGCTTGATCGTCCTGACCAGGCTGATCAGTATTACGAATATGCTCGTCACGGTATCATTACGTATGACCGTAAACTGACAGATGAAGAAGTCAGCCAGTACGAGTTGCTCTATCTTCCTGATGAAGATGAGCTGAAAGATTTTGCAGGCCAATTGGTTGTGTCCAGCATGTCGAAACATATTGATGGCTATGTAGACCTGTTTGGCAGTGACCTGAAAACATTCAAGGCGCAAGTGAAAATTCTTTTCCGCAAAGCGTTTCCAAACGTGGCGTATCCACTTGGTGATGGGGAGAACCTTTTCATTATGGACGTATATAACGCCCTTCAAAATCATTCAAACGAAGTAACGCCAGAGCCTGAATTAGCACCTGTAGTTGAGCCAGAATCACACCCACAAACAGCACCAGAGCAACAGCCAACGCCGGAAGACGCTGAAGAAGCGGCAACTGAAGCTGATCAGGAAGCAGATAAAGCGTTGGAGTACCTTAAATCCGTCCCGGTGCAGTTTACATCTCGCGATCTGACGGTAATCAGTGCCGAACTTGACCATGTGCAGGAAGCTGCAAACGCTCTTATCAGTGCTGGTCGATACGACGAGAACGAATCAACGGTTGGCGCAGCAGTTGACTACCTGATCAACATTCTGGCTGAAATTCAGCAGGGAGGTGCTTAATGACTATCTCTGTTTTAGACCGTCTGAAATTGGGTAAAGAGCTATCAGATTTAATGCAGGCGCAGAAAACCGCGCCAGTATTACAACGCGTCGCCATTGGTAAGCAGATTGTTGATCTGATGCTTAAACTGGGGTTGGGTACTGCCGCTCAACCGATGTCGGAACCGCAACCACAACCACAGTCTGATCCTGTTGCAGATGAAGTTCCTAAGATAGTGACTGACTTCCTGGGCGGCGTGTTCACAAAGTCCACACAAATGGAATTTATTGATGCGCTGCGTGGGATCTCAAACTATGTTGGCGAGTTCCTTACGTTGGAGCAGGCTAAAGAACAGACCATAAGCTGGGTGAAAGCCAACGGTTATGCCGGGTAATCAAAAGGGGGCGAAATGCCCCTTTCACTTCTCTGTTCTCACATAAATCACACTCTTTTTACACTCACAGCTTTCTCTATAGTTGGAGTGTATTTTGAACAAATCAGTTACTTCTGCGCTTTCCGAGGCCGCAGATATTAACAGCGTCATTGCTCTGGTTTCTTCATTAGAGAGGAAAGAAACACGCCTGGGGCGAAGTAGCTACGTAGTCACCAGCAAAGGTGCAGAGGTAAAGACGGCTTTTAAGGTCGTTGATGCCAGCAGTCTGATCATTTCGAACAACCTTGACGGTATGATTAACCCGGCCTTCCCGGAAGAACTCCAACCACGAGATCGTACCCGGCTATCCAGCAAACTCCAGGTTAACCGTATTGCCTCCAATTTACGCCCGGCACAATTAACGGATTCCGGTATGAGCAGCCACGGAGCGCCGATAGTTGGTCCGGACAACGTTGTTGAATCCGGCAACGGAAGGAGTATGGGTATCTGGCGTGCCTATGAGCAAGGACAGGCGGATGAGTATCGCCAGTACCTGATCGACCATGCGAAAGAGTTTGGTCTGAATCCTGACGAAATTTCGCAAATGTCTATGCCCGTACTAGTGCGAGAAAGACTCACAGATGTAGACCGCGCTCAATTTGCCCGCGATTCAAACATTAGCGATCTGCAAGAGATGGCAGCAAGTGAAAAAGCGTATGCGGATGCGCAATTTCTCACTGAGAGCGTCATGGCGCTATTTAATCCTTCAGATGATGGAAATCTGCTGGCGCGGTCCAATGATGCGTTTATTCGTGCGTTTTTGCGCGAAATTGGCGATACAGCGACGGCAGGCTTGCTTACTGCCGATGGGCGTCCCACGAAACAGCTTATCGATCGCATCCAGAATGCAATTTTTGCCAAAGCGTACAAGGATGAAAGGCTTGTTCGGCTAGTGTCGGAAGAGCCAGATCCGGAAATGCGTAATATCCTGACCGCATTAAATACGGCAGCCAGCGATTTTGCGCAAATGCAGTCGCTGTCTGGCGACGCTCACCATGACGCAGTAACAGGCTTAGTGGACGGTATAGAGCAGGTTAATGGCCTGGATAAACAGGCTATTGCAGCGCTACAGGAAGCAATTAACCTTGTTCGTGAAGCAAAAGATAACGGTCAGGCAGTAGAAGAGGTGATCGCACAGCGTGGATTGTTTGGAGATAGCACTCCGGAAGCAGAAGCGCTTGCTCTGTTTATTGTTGCCAACAACCGAAGCGCTAAGCGAATGGGGGCCGCTTTCAAGAAACTGGCGCAAAAAATTAACGATGAACTTATTCACCAACAACAAGCGTTAGGCGATATGTTCGGCGGCGGAGATGTCGATCTGCGTAGCATTTTATCTGCCGTTTCTGATGAAATTGAGGGTGAATTTGGCGAAGGGAAAGGTCTGAACTTTGCTATGTTTGAAAATTCTACAGTTCTAAATAATTGCAGTATGGAAAACTAAGCCAACCGCTGAAATCACATACTGATTATGCTGCCGCAAAACTGGAAACAATTTGCGGTGATTCATGGCAACGAAAGACAAAAACAAAGGCTTTCTGTCAGCATTGAAGAAAGCCTTCAACGGTGGTGATGTTACGCCCGCCGATCCGGTCGTTTTTACGAGCGGGCATAGTGTCGTTGCTCGTTCCGGCCTGTCTGCTTTACGTCCAGGTATACTGGGGAGCAACAGCGATGGCATGACGAGTGCAGCAGATTCAATTTCTTTATCCGCTGAACTGCCCGGCGAGCGCCTGCAAAAGTACAACATCCTGGAAACGATGGCTAAAAGCCCGACTATCTCGACGGCTTTAAACATTCACATTGCACATGCGCTTGCGCCTTCAAAAAAAACCGGACAAGCATTCATCCTTTCGCCAAAGGATGGTTCCGATGCTGAGGCAGTAAGTAGATGTGAAGAGTTAACCGCTGATTTGGGGGCGATGATTAATGACGGACTTCCTTCATGGGCCATGATTATGGCTATCTTTGGGGTGTCTTATGTCCGACCTTATGCTGAACAGGGCAGGGGGATAACAGGCATTGAGTCCAGTTATTACACTCTGCCACACTTCGTCCAGGAGTTTTATCGTGGTAGCCAGCTGGTAGGTTTCAGTGGTGATTACATTCTGGATACGCATAGTTTGCGCAGAGTAATAACCGAACCGTGGAATCTGGTTTCCATGAAAAATCCCTATTGGACGCCACAGCATAAAGTTATTCCGGTTAGCTACGGCACAAAAGGGTACTCACTGTTAAGTGATCAGGCTGATAAGCCGTTAATGGAGACGCAGAATTACGGAACTTCATTCCTGGAATACAGCTATGAACCTTACCTTAATTTATGTGCTTCGCTCGCCGCGCTGAAATCAACGCGAAATAATGCAGCCAAAATTGACCGCCTGATTGCTCTTACGACGAACACACTGGACCCGGTTAATGCGGCGAACTATACGCGTGGCGTCAGCCAGGCATTGAAGCGTCATAGTGACCTGGTGGCGCAAAGGTCGATTAATGCCAACGCTATTCCGACTGTGCTTAACCATCTGATACCTGTTATGGGAGACGGGAAGAACGGCATCACCATTGATACGCAATCCATACCCGCAGATATCAGTGGTATCGAAGACGTTATGTTTCACCTCCGGCAGCTTGCTGCAAGCCTCGGCATTGACGCAACAATGCTTGGCTGGGCTGATCAGATGAGCGGAGGGCTTGGAGAAGGCGGCTGGCAGCAAACTGCTATCCAGGCTGCATTGCGTGCGAACTGGATCAGACAGGCCGCCCAGCGAACTATTTATCGGCTTCTGGACATTCACCTCGCTTATAAATACGGCAAGGTTTACACCGAAACAAACCGCCCTTATGACGTGCAATTCAACTCAATGAACACTGCTATCCAGGAAGAGGAAAACCGAGAACTGGATGCACGCGCCAACTTTGTTGCTGTCATCTCCCAAATTATGGACCAGATCCAGAACAACCCGAAACTGGCTGGTAGCGACGCGTTTATGCGTTATCTGTTCACTGAGCAGTTGCACATCGACGATGACACTCTCAACACCATGATCAAAGAGTTTAAGGCGAATGAATCAGAGCAAAACAACGAGCATGGTATGTACGAATCCGCGCCGTTGTCGTCCGGTGACGATCCGGAAAACTGGACGCCAGAACAGTTAATAAACTTTGCAAAATTTGTGATGAGCAATTAACCGGAGGGAAATAATGCAATCACTGAATACTGTTACGGATCGCTTCTCCCTGGTAGAGAAAATCCGCAAACACACACCGCAGAACAACCGAAATTACGTCATTCAGTCGGTACGAGACACATTCAACTCGCCAGAAACAAAAGAGCGTATCGCGCTGGGTGAGATGTATGGTTATTACGGTCATGGTCGCCGGGCGATGCACTATAACAAAACGAAAAGCCTGAACTTGCCGGAAGTCTCTGTTGTGATGGTAGATGGGAAGCCTGTTGTATTGGAGAACGTGCCGTCAAACAGGACTATCGACATTTCGATTGACGACAACGGCATTGTTACTCATACGCAGGAAATACTGGATACAGACACCGGGCGTATTGTTCAGGGCATGATTAACTCTGGTGCTGGTGGTTGGTCGTGGGCTACATCTGGTCCAGATTCATCGGTATCCCTGGTAAAGTCTTTCCACGGCTTTGATTACGTAACTGTTCCTAACTATATCAGCCTCGACAAGAAAAGCCTGATGCTTGAATCAGCAGAAGAGCGCGACGCGGCTATTCATGCGGCACTTATCGAACAAGGTTTTACCGATAACGCGGCTACGGATCTTGTTCACCACTTTTCAGCAATGAAGAATCAGCAGGCTATTTTCGAGTCAGCACAGCGTGAAGCCCTTGAGTCAGAATTGATGCTCCTTGAAGTGGAAAATATGCAACTTCGCGACAAATTACGCAACCAGGCCGCAATGATGGAAAGCCAGGGCGAAGATGCGAAGAAATGCCGTAGGATTTTGCGTGATGCTATCCAGGAGCTGCCTGTTTTTATCAGCGCAGAACAGCGTCGGGCGCTCTGCCGTATGCAGTCTGAAGATGATGCTCGCATAGTGGCTGCGATGCTTGAATCTCTGGGGGCAAATGCGACTTATGGCTTGCCGATATCAGGCAAGAAAGAGCCGGAGTTATCGCCGAAGGAGAGCAAAAATACTACCCCATTACTCTTCGTTTCGCGACGGGGATAACCGCTGCATGAAATTAAATTTCTAACATAGTGTATTTATATACACTGTTGATCCTGTCCGATGTGATCGAGTAGGATCGCGGTCACTGCTCCGGTAGCGACTGCCAAAAAAAGCAAAAGCCGCTGAGAAGCGGCTTTTTGGTGTATAAATCCACTGGCATAGATTTATACGGTAGATAGATTTTTGCACGGAACTATCTGATGAATATTTTAAATTCAGTTTCAGTAACTTTCAACACTTCTGAGTATAAAAACAACACTGAATACCACAAAAAAATCAAAGGTCATCAGTTGAGTTTTTTTGCTCGTCATAGCGGTCTTCTTTCCCCTTCACATAGCGCCATTATTGCCGAGTTCGCCAACCTGGCAGGGTCTACCGATGAATACATGATCCGTCGCTCATATGCTGATATGTCCGAGATTACAGGACGCAGTATTTCTACTGTACGCCGGGCATTTGCTGAAGCGACGAAGTGCGGAATGCTTGTTAAGCAACATCAGGTAGCGAATAACAATGCCCAGGTGTGTAACGTATATCGGTTTACGACACAATTTCTCCACTTCATTCATGTAGCAATGGAGATAGGGGGTAAGCAGGGCATCAAATTTGCCAACGCCACAAAACTGGTTAAGCAGTTGATTTCAAAGGTTCGTTATTTTTTTGAAACTGGGAACCCCCTGTTCAAATTGAACAAGTCCCCCCATGTTCAAAATGAACAGCCAATAGAAAATAAGAGTCACTCTATAGCCAAAAGAAGAGAAAGATCATGCGCGGTTCAGCCAAAGGCTTCACCAGCAGATAGTTCTCAAACGGATAACGGGGTACTGGATAAAAAAACAGTAATCAGGGAAGAACAGACCAACCACTGCCTGGCGGCGGCAAAAGCGAGAGCTGCAAAGCGTCGTTCAGACGAGGGGCACACAAAACGGCAGGCTCTGTATCGTACCGCTGAAAAGCTGGCAAAAAAATTTGCATGGATACGTAGTGCCGCTACCGCAGTGAATAAGCCTAAACAATCCAGTGCCCTGGATTTCTCAATGGATTATTCTGGCTCCCAGGGGTGTGCAACCATTGGTGAAGCCTTTGACCTGATGAAACAGCGTGGCTATCGGTCTGAATTTGACCGTGAGGATTGGTCAATCCCGGCTGGCTTTAGGGGATGACCTGTGCGTCTACAAAACATCCCAATGATCGGAAAATGCTCGCTCGACATTTTGTGTTAGAAAATTAATTTGCCGTTTCTAAATCGGAATGTATGATCTGCATCATCGACTGAAGTCATCCATTGCTGAAATTTTTAGTTGATCTTCCATGTTTTCAGGCTTATATTCATGTCGTCGTAGCAAATTCTGCGACCGGGTTTAGCAGCCTGAATACGAATGCGGACAACCGCAGATATCCGATATTGCGGTATTTTTGTGTCCGTAAAACCACGTTACGCCCGAATTATGGTGGGGCGTGATGGGGAGGCTTCGGCCTGCTGGTTTCATTCGTGCCAGTCTGCTAACCCCGTCACGTCCTGCCACCCGTTTAGCAGCGGGGCGCAGGTTGTTAAACCTACGAATGAGGCCGTAACTATGGTTAATGCCAATCCTTGCTCGCGCCCGGAATTTATCTGGCGTTTCCACTCCCTGCAAAAACACTGTGATCACTTCGCAATTGCCGCAACTGAAAAAGAAGCCCGTTCTCTGATCCCTGATCAACATGGCGTCCTTACTGGCCGTTTCTCTTCTTCATCACAACCAAACACTAATCCTTGGTATCGCAATATTACCAATTCCGGAATTGCGGAGGCACACTGATGGATATCTGCATTCTTGAAAAGCCATCAATGACCAGCATTGAGATCGCGGAACTGGTAGGTAAGCGCCCTGATAACGTTAAACGCACCATTGAACACCTAGCGGAACGGGGCGTAATATCTTTTCCTCAAATTGAGGAAAAGCCCACCGCAGGCCGCCCGGCGAGCTATTACGTCTTCGAAGGCGAGCAAGGCAAACGAGACAGCATTATTGTCGTTGCGCAGCTCTCTCCGGAATTCACCGCCCGGCTGGTGGACCGCTGGCGCGAACTGGAAGAACAAGTACGCCAGCCGTTGACCGAAATAGAGAAGATCGCCGCAATGGCTGCAAATGCAGTTCAGCAGCAAAAGCGGCTTCATGCTGTTGAGTCAAAGGTTAGCCAGGTCGCTGAAACCGTTGAGCAAATCAAGAAAGGCAATATGCCGGAAGGCTACATTGGCTACCGCCAGCTGGCGGCAAAATGCGGCCTGACCAAAGCCAAATGTCGCAACCTGGTCAACGCTTACCGGATTCCCACCGATACACATGAGTTTTTAACTCCAGAGGGGGTATTGTCGCGTCGATCCATCGTGGCCTTATCTCCCTTCATGAATGCTTTTAACCGGATGATGTCGGAGGCTGAACACCGAGGAAAACGCTGGTATCACCCAAAAATGGGGCAATTCCAGGTGATCGGTTGGGGAGGTGAGTGATGGACATCATGCAGGCGGTAAAAAAAATCAGGGAAGAACAGGCTGAAGTGTGCCGCCGTAAAGCATGGAGTGTTGGTGTATGGGCCTGGCCTGATAATTACTCTACTACCGGATGGTTTTGTATTAATGGACTCCAGATCCGGGAAGTTGATTTATCGACGGCTGATATAGTCGGTAATGATTGGATCGTGACTTGAAGCGTGATGCCCCGGCCAAGCCGGGGCTTTTTTCATGCCTCATTAGTTGAGGTTGCTGCGTCTCCGACTGGTAACAGAGCGGTATTGCGTGGTTCGCCAGCAGGCCAGCGATAGCCAGACACTCTTGATGTTGGGAATGCGCGAATATTAACCGCATCCCCCTGGTTCCCACCCAGGACAAGCAGATCGCCATTGGCACGGCGTCCGACAACGAAGCCTACGTGCCCACCGCCTACGCGGGTAAATACAACGATACATCCGTATGCCGGTGTATCTAATTTCTCGCCCCAATCCAGATAGGATTTTGCCGACTCAAATCTTGTTGAGCGGATGCCTACACGTTCCAGCATTGCACCGACAAATGCTGCGCACCACGGCGTTTCATCGTCTTTAATTCCGCCGCGCTTGATGTCGCGCCAGAACTGAACGATTTCAGGGTTGTGTTTAGCGCCTTTTATTTCAGTCAGGCCAATGTGCTTACGGGCTTCAATTAGCCAGCGAGGTTCAATATTTGCCATATTTTTCTCCCGGTCATGGGTTAATAAGTAGGCAAACTATGGGGAGTATGTGATTTTGACGGTAGTATCGTCCCCATGAAAATAACATTCTCCATACCCTCTCAACCGTACCGCATAGCGGAAATTTTTACGGTTTAGAGGGGGAAATCCTTTGGACAAACTACTTCATTCAATCAGTGAAGCCTCCAGCTTAGGCGAACTGATTGAAATTGTTAGTCGGTTGCATAAATTACGTGCTGTTGCGACCTTTGGCGTCAGGAAAGCCGATGGCGTCAGTATTCAGAAAACACGCCGGGCAGCAAACAATGCCGCAGTAAATCTTCTTAATTCCCTTCCGCCCGGCTTCGATGGGGCGAAATTAACTGACGAACAACGTCAGATTCTTGCCGGGTATACCGGTGAAGGTGGCCTGACAGATGGTGAGGGCAGCCAATACGAATACTACACGCCACAGTTTATGGCTGAAGGTATATGGGATCTGTTTGCTGACTACGGTATTGATGGTGGGCACGTACTGGAACCATCAGCGGGCACAGGTATTTTCCAGGAGACAAAACGGCAGGGCATGATAATGACCAGCGCCGAACTGTCTCCGATTTCCGGTCGAATAAACCAGCTTTTGCACCCGGAAGACGATGTGAATATCGGGGCGTTTGAAGCTCTGGCGGCGAAAGACGCAATGTATGACCATGCTGTTGGTAACGTACCGTTTGGCGAAGGGCGTTCCGGTGTCGCCGGGCTTGATCCGGCATATGCAAACGAGAAGAACGTTGGCAATTATTTTGTGCTGCGCACGATCGACAAGGTTAAGCCTGGTGGACTAATTGTATTGGTGGTGCCGAATGGCATGACCGATGGTACGAAATACAAAAAATTGCGCGATAAAGTCAGCCGTAAAGCGGAATTTTTGGGCGCACATCGTATGCCTTCTGGTACGTTCAGCGAATCCGGTACAGATACAGTGGTGGACGTATGGGTATTGCGTAAACACCCGGAAACCTTCCTGGAGATGATCCCCGACACGGATGATGCAACGCTCAAGTCGGCAAACGTCCTTTGGGATACCTTCCTCAAAGGGAAATGGTTTACAACCGAAGGGAAGCGATTTGTTTACGGCGATATGGAGCGTACCAGCTTCCGCAATACCCTGGTGGTGAAAAAGGACGGTCGTGTATCCAATGAGTCGATGAAAACCGCTCTATCGCGCCGCTTTGAAAGCCGCATTAATTGGGATTTGCTTGGCGTAACTACTCAGGCATGGCAGGGCGCGAAAGTGGGCGATAAACGCCTTGTAGGCGGCATCTGGCATGAGTTTGATGGTCTGAAATGGGTCAAGGACGCGACAACCAAATCCTCCGCGCTTGATGTAAATCGATATGGTGTTACGACGTTTGGTGATCTGCAGATCGCGTTTCAGTCAACAAATGGCATTCTGGCGTTGTCATGGGACCAGATATCGGCGATCGCGTCCGACTATCCGTCGGTTATCAGTGATGAAGTAGCGGCAATGATTCGCTTTGCTGGCAAGCAGAGAGAAAAAGACAGAGAACGCGTTATGCGCGGCGCACTGATAGGGCAGTTGATCAACAAGGCGCTTGATAAGCGTAATCTGGGGGAAAATGTTGATGATGAACTTGCTGATGCCGCGCGCCTGGCGGAAGCCGAAATTGCGAAGTATGGTCCGCCGCACGCGATTAAGCTGAATGGGATTGCTGAAGCTGGCGCTAAAAACTGGATGACTTTCACTGGCAACGTGAAACAGGACGGCTCTGCTTCTGACCTCCTTGCTGGACGACTTGATGTAACGGATGGTGCTGCCGGTATTGACTTTACACGCCCGGAACAAGTTGTAACCCACCTTTTCAGTGACGTGGCACTTAATCCAATCACACTGGACTATTTTCGTGAGGCGTTTGCTGGCGAACTGCCAGGAGACGACGATGCTGCTCTGGAATACCTGGCGAAATTTGATGATATCGCTATTGATGGGTATGGCTGCCTGCTGCCTATGGACCGCGCCACCAGCGGCGATATTGCAACCAAAACAGCATTGCTGGTGGGCTGGCGTGATGCGTCAACAGGTGAGCAGAAAGCGAACTTTGAGCGTCAGTTGGCGAAAATCGAAGAGAAACGCATTTTCACGCCACTAAATAAAGTCACCGTTAATCTGAACGCCCGCTGGCTGGATCGCCGCTTGATAAAAGAGTTCCTGGCAGAGCAAGGCTATGACGAGTTTAAGTATACAGAACCCGACCTTAAGGTTGAGGACGGCATTCTGGTATCTCCGGACGATTACGAAGGTAAGGACGGGGTATTTACTGGCTATCAACTACGAACCGTAAACGGCAAAAACGGGAATGAGTTCAAGAAGGCCAACAATAAAGACGGCTTCCTGAACCAGTTAGAAAACTACCTGAACGGCATTAAACCGCGTGGGCAGAACGCTAACGAGTACCTGGATAAGATTGCTCAACTGGAAATTAGCTTCAACGACTGGTTACGCACTCACCCGCAGGCTGATCAGATAGCCCGCGACTATAACGACGCATTTAATGGCTTCATCCCGTTTACGCATTCTGACGCACCGCTTGGCCTGGAGGGGATTAGTGGGAAGCGCATTCCTCTGACTTATCAGAATGAAGAAGTTCGTCGCTTATCAGAAGATGGGCGCGGCATCATGGGATTTGGCACCGGGCTGGGTAAAACCACGACCGCGCTTGCGCTTGAGGCGTATAACTTCGAAACAGGTCGCACTAAACGCACGTGTATTGTTGTTCCGAAGGCGGTTTATCAGAACTGGTATCACGAGGCACAGAGTTTCTACAGTGCTGATGCCTTCGCCAATATGATGTTTATCGGTTTGGATGAAGTTCGTGATGACAGCGGAAATATTCTGACCGCGCCGGTGCTTGATGAAAATGGCGAACCACGCCTCGACAGTAACGGGCAGGCTCTTACCAGAAATGTTGTGAAAGAGTCCGCCAGCGCCGTTATCGTTCAGCGCATGAACATGATCCCGTCGTCAAATTGGCGAACGGTCATCATGACAAAAGAGCAATTCGCGTCTATCCCGCTACGAGAAGAAACCATTGAGGAAAACTCACAGCAAGCGGTCTTTAATGCTGTGGAAATGGGGCGTCTTGACCTGGCATCTGGCAAACACCGTGACGCGCAGAAGAAGAACAAGATTAAGGACCAGGCCGCAAATACCGGTACAACGAAGAAGCAGAATATCCCGTACTTTGAGGATATGAACTTCGATAGCGTAATTGCCGACGAAGGGCATAACTACCGCAACTCCTTTAGCGCCGGGCGCGAAGCGGGGCAACTGGCATATTTGCCTAACCCGGCAGTATCCAAAATGGCCCGCGACATGGCTGTAAAAGCTGCGTACATGATGAAACGCAACAACGGGCGTGGTGTGGTTATGCTGACGGCAACACCGCTGGTGAACAGCCCGATTGATGCTTTCAACATGCTGTCTACTGTCATTCCGCAGGAAGAGTGGATGCGCATGGGTATTGTTACGCCGGATGATTTCGTTCGCGTGTTCGGTAAAACAGCCACAGTTCAGGTTCAGAAAATTTCCGGTGAGGTGGAAGAGAAGCAGGGACTGGTGGGCTTCCAGAACCTGGATGGTCTGCGTGGTATTTTCCATCGCTGGACTACTCTGAAGACTGCTGCGGACGTCGGGGCGACGGTAAAAATCCCTGATATTGTCGAGAATACCTTGCAGATCCCGATGACAGGAGAGCAAGAGGCCATTTACGAAGAACTTCGTAAGCGTGCACAGGAGTTAAGTAGTAAAGATGCGCTGACGGTCGATGAAAACGGGCATATCACAAACGAAAAACCGGATGATTTCATCTTCTCCATCATCCGCGACATGGATAAGGTTGCTATAGATCCTGATCTGTATGCCAGTGCGATTACATTCCAGTTCCCCGTTGAGCTTGCAGACAAGGTAAAAGCTATTGCTGATGCCCTGCCAAAAGTAGCTGGCGGTAAAGTGGCAGATGATGTAGACGAGGCCGAAGAAGATGGCGCTGGTGGGCTGGTCAGTACGCGTACCAGCAAGGTAGTGAAGACCACCTTTAGCGAACATCCGTCGCATGTTGAAATACGTGCTGGCATTGAACTGGAAGCTGAAATACTGAAGGCCATTGCGGCTGCCGGTATTGATATGCAGCAGGTATCACACCCCATCCCGCCGAAGTATGCCGCGCTGATCGAAAACCTTCGTGAAGGTCTGAAGAACGGTAAACAAATCGTCTTCATTGATGAAAAAGCCCAGCACCAGAAGCTGCGCCGTATTATTGCCAGTGCACTGCAAATGCCGGAGCAGGAGATAGGCATTATCAATGCGACGACAGTTAGCCAGGCTGGCGGCGTCAAGCTGAAGAAGGTGAATAAGCCGACTGAACCTACGCCAAATAAAAACGGTGAATACAAAGAAGGTGCATGGGAAACCTACTACAGCAAACTTGCCCAATATGAGGATTATCTCTCAGCTAAAAATGATGCTGGCCTTGAGGGCATGGAAGGTATTGCCGCCGACTATAACGAAGGTCGCACGCGCATCATAATCTGTAACAAGAAGGCTGAAGTAGGTATTAACTTGCACATCGGGACAACCGATATCCACCATCTGACACTACCCTGGACTCCTGCCAGTATCGACCAACGTAATGGGCGCGGCGCTCGGGTAGGCTCACCACAAGAAAAGGTCAATGTTCACTACTATTGTGGCAAAGGCACATTTGATGACTTCCGTCTGGATACGCTGAAACGTAAGAAGGACTGGATCAATATGGTGATGACCTCCGACATGTCAGAGATCGCCAATGGTGATGCGGATGACGCAGATGAACGCGCCATTATGCTGGCGGCAAATCCGGAAGAACGCCGTGCAATCATGAGTCGTCAGGCGCAAGAGCGTGAAGAACGTCTGAAACTGAAAGCCCTACGCGAAGCCAATAATGCTCTCGATAACTACCTGAAAGCGGCGAATGCTGCCGGGAAAGATATCGGCATGATGGAGACAGAACTGAAAAGCGCGATGGAGCAGGTAGAGCATTACCAGCGCAATCTTGACGACCTGATTAAAGCGGGGACGAACAGGAACGGGCAGAAATATGTTCTGGAACAGTTGCGAGACTACAGAAAACGTGTGCGGGAGCTACGCTTTGCGATCACCAGAGCTAAAGACGCTGACACCGTTATGAAACGTTCTCGTGGTGATCTGGAACGTGCGATTAAAGCCGGGGTTCTGGAGCTTGATGCCGATGTATTGCAGAACCCACAGGAGTATGTACGCACTGAGAAAAATATCTTGTTGCACAAGGGCAGCCATTATCGCGCGATCATCGATGAGAATCACAATACGACAGCAATTGTTCGTGTTACCGCCATTGATGCGGAAAGGGGCGGGTGTACGTGCCGCATATCCTGGCTGGATGTGGCTAGTCGTTACTCTCGTTCTCCGGGGACGGCATTATTTTTGCCCTTTAACCTGATAATTGAATCGGTAACCTTTGAAGAGGGAGTTGCAGAATCGCGTGAAACAGCTGCACGTGGTGTTCAATGCCACCAGCTATCAACAACACTTACGCGCGATCAGTTCTATGATGCTATTCGCAATGGGGTAATGAATGTCACTGCCGGGAAGCCTGGTAGAGTATGGGGCGGTGGTTCAGCTATTAAATACTGGGCTTATCGCACCGATGATGGTCAGATTGCACTGTCATCGGCTTATGATGGCGTAATAGGTCAAAAAATCGGGCGAGCATCGGATATAGCGCCTGAGCGGTGGATTTACCCTGATGGCAACGATGAGGCGCTGAAGCGTGAAGTGGCAAAAATACAAGCCAGTGATAACCCGCTGAATGTCGTGGACGGCGAGGGATTCCTCCAGGCATTGTATGGATATGATTACATCCAGGGAATGCAGGCATGGGGGTCACAGGCCACGATGGATGATGTTTCCCAGGAGTTTGAAAACTGGATGGCAGGGCGTGGTTTGTCCGGTCGCTCACTTAATAAAGTTACTTCTGAAGATATTCTTAGCCTGTTCCGTAAACCGTCCGGAGAAGGGCTGGAATCTTTCTGGAAGACCGTGGTGGCATACCGTTTATTCCAGGGCAGGATGAAAGCCTTTAGCAACACTGATGACATTGAACGGATGTTTAATCAGGTGAAGGCCGCGAAAATTACGGCGAAAATTGAGAAAACACGAGCTGCGCTGGTGGCCTGGCGCGATGCATTGTTTGAGCAATATAAATCACTCAGCGATGCCGATGGCTGGTCGGCATTGGAGCAGCTGGCTAATAATGGTGTCGATGGAGCGAAATTAGCCATTGTTCAGGCCGATAATCCTCTGGATTCGCCAGCAGCACAGTGGATTAAGGTGGGGGCTGTCATCAATGCATTTGATGAAAAACACATTAGTAAGGACGATTTTGCTGATGCTGTTTCTGTTAACCGCCTGGTCGAAATGGCTGTCCGCCGTGCTCGAGCTTTGAAAGACGGGGACTATGTGAATGAGTTACCAGATGCGCTCAAATCGGCAACGTGGCAAGACTATGTATCGCTGAAAAACGGCGGAGCCACCGAATCAGAGATCGCAGAAAGACTTGAGCAGGCTGAAAGCAAAAGAGAAGAGCAGGCGGCAGTGGCTGAAGCCAGAGCTGAAGAAGCTGCGAACGATGATTATATCATTGTGGTTAATGATAAGCCGATTCGCGCTAAAGCCCGTGTTCGCGGGCGCTGGTGGAGTGTCAGTGAAGATGTGGGTGCCGTTTATCTCATTGCCGATCAGCCAGGTTCCTCGACAATACGGAACGCCAAGGACGCGATTAAGAAGATTGGCGGGCGTTTCTGGAATTTTGAAGCAAACCCGGTTGCTGATGTGAACTTTGACCGTCCGGCATGGATGGTATCTACTCGTTACTCGGTAGATGAACTACGTAAAATAATCGCCGATGCGGCTTAACAGATAAGGAGCGGCCCCAGCCGGGGCCGAATTTGAATGACGACATTAATTGATACAGTTAAACCGACAGAATCTTACCTTGAAGAAATTTTGCCGCAGGCGCTCAATGGCAGGAGTGAAGACGAGTTCCTGACAGTATATCTCGCTGGGATGGTTGAAAGACTAAAGAAAGATCCACAGCTTTATCACCTTTATGGTCCGTGGTGGCCTGCGCTTAAAACGATATTGCTGGAGCGCGGCGACACATCATTTGGACAGGTTGTAGATAGCGATGTGGCAGAGATCTACAGAATGAGTCGCCCGGCGCTTACGGTTTTAGCTGGACATCTGTATTCGAGCGATCGCCTGGAAAATGACGCGGTATACAATCCCGTTCATGCTCTGGAAGTCGCGGCTTATGCCGATGATACAGAGCCATATGTATACACAAGCTACGATGAGTCTATAGAGAAATATCGAATTATGGGGTAGTCATGCGAAAGAACCGTCGGTTTACGCTCGAAGACCTAAAGGAATATTCCATATCGAAGGGGTATGTCCTTGAGTTCCACCGTTACAAGAAGGTTTTTACGCTGCGAAAAGCAGAAAACCCGGCGAGCTGGAGCTGGGTATACTTCCCTCATACAGAAGACAAACTGGTAGAGCTTGTTGACGATTTAACCTATGAAGGGTGGTTGATCGCAATCGACAAGACAATCACAGAAATATCCGAACCGGATAAAATAAACATTTAAAAAATAACAAGTTGGGTAAATACCATGCGATTTACCCTCCTTGTTGATTAAGGTCACTCTTTACTCTAAAAGCAAATCCGACCTGTTGCATATAGCCCAGCCTTGAGTAGTATTTCTCTTGTTTTACAAATCTAACGCAGTTGTTATTATTTCGCTTATTTACTATCAATGGGTGTGTTAGAAAAAATAGCGCGAAAAAGAAGGCGTCGCAGTGAATATTCTGAAACATCCCCACATGCCGCAGCTCTCAGAGAACTGGAGAAAAACCCAGATCTAATAAAAAGGAACCATGAGCATTACGAGCAGGTACGCGTCCTGGATTGGTTGTATCGCAATATGCGCTATGTGTATGAGCATACACACGCCACTCCAAACGGCGGTCTGCGAGGCATAAGGACGGCAATAAAGATGGTGGCAGAAGGGCAAAAGAAGGGATATCCCGATCTTTCTATAGACCTTGCTTGCGGTGGATACCACGGAATGCGCATTGAGATGAAACATGGGAGAAATCGCCTGACTCCCGAACAACTCGTCTGGATGACTCGCCTCACCGAAGCGGGTTACTACTGCTTTGAGGCGCGCAGTGCCGCTGAAGCCATAAAAGCTATCACGGAATATGTTTGTCTTGATTAAACGGAGAAATCGTTTTGCGTTTACTTAACGTGGCTGAACTTATCCCTGCTGGTGCTAACGTTGTTGCTCGCCGTCGTTCCTGGCAGCAACCATTGTGTGTTGAGTTGTTGAAACACAGCAATGGAACAATAGAGGCTCGGAATATTGTCACTGGTGATAAGGTTCACATTACCCCGGAAAGTACAGGCGCTGATGATTGGGAGTTTGTACATTGAGCAAAAAATATCATGTGAACCTGGCGTTTGCCGATGACGCCGGGAGGACGCGGAGCATTACGCTCAACACTGCCCGCAAGGTGGTAACAGCGCCTTTAATCCGGGAAGCCCTCAGGGAGCTGGAAATGGGGGAGAACTCGACCCTTTTGTCGGTTAGTTGGTTAGGGAAAATGTCAGAGAAGGAATACGTAGACGGAGTTACTCCAATGACAGCCATGAGGCTGCTTTCATTGCTGCAATGGGCTATCGTACCGGTATGCATCGTGTATTTTATCTACCAGGCAATGACACAATAACCGCTCAAAAACCCGCCGATTAGCGGGTTTTTTGTTTATCACATCTTTCGATCTTGTTCTCATACTAATAAAATATGTTAGAAAACTAATTTTGCAAAAACAATGGGAACTGCAATGAGTCAACAAACTGATACTTCTAATCTGGAAATCATCTCAGCCGCGATTGAAACGCTGCGGACACAGATCGCCCTTATTCAAAAGCGGAATCCGGGGGATGACCTGTCTAGACGGCTACATGAGAGCGTCATTGCCACTACTGATAACCTGGTCGCGGAGATCAACCAGCTACTTGAGGAAGGGACGGTTGATTACAACAAGCTGGTGGATCAGTTTGAGGAATATCAACAAGCCGTTAATGATGGCTTGATCCGTTTTTCACAAGTCACAGGCGTATCAGCGACAGTTGAAAGTCTTGGCAATGCTGTTAATCAATTTGCCGCGAATATGCGTAGTGAGATCGGCAATCTGGAAGCGCGTCTTGAACAGGCAAACACACTGCGCAAATCCGCAGAAGCCGATTTGAGTCGTTACAAAAAAGACTATCCAGCCAGTCTGTCAAAACGACTGGATGTTGCGGAGAAGGATAACCGTGCGCTGAAAAGAGAGCGTCGGGAACTAAAAGAGCGTTTAACAGAGCTGAATCAGCAATGCATTAAGTATCAAGGCGAAGGCGTCACACTGCGTAAAAAGTTAGCAGCAGCGCAGAACATTATTGAAACGCTGAAACGAGAGTGCTCACAGCTTGGTCATGATCTGAACCGCGCTTGTGGTATGGGACAAAGGCCAGAGACATTCCCGCTCATGTATGACGGGGTGGATGCTATTGCCTATATCCATGAGTACCCGCATGGTCTGGTTGCGGAGACTGGTCAGCGTGGTGAAGCTCTGTTGACGGCTAATTACCATCAACAAATTAGAACCAACCGCCTGCTGACGATGGATGTGATCCCATCAGTATGGGGAACGCCGCTTTACTATCGCCTGCCCGGCTTCGAAACGGACTGGAATACCGATATAGACGAATGCCTGGCAGATAAAATTATGGCGTACCTGGAGACTGATTTCCCGCGCCTGCATCGCCGGATTATGGACTCTAAGGATGCGCCGATCGATGAATTGAAAATGCGCCCAGAGACGTTGGAAGCTATCAAACAGACTGCGTTTGATACCGTATTCAGCGTGGCCTGTATCCCAAGTAGTTTTCATGAAAGCATCCCCTTTATGCAGGGCGACCGTCGTCAAGAAATTATTGATGCCTGCCGGGTGTGGGCTAACGAATGGGACAAGAAGAATGGGGGCGTAGAAGATCTTTATGGGAAATAATGTGTTAGAAATCTAATTTCACCAAACGAACATATTGATTGTGAGAGTAACTTAACTTAGAATTTTCCTTGCTGGTGGAGCGTTGCCACATTTCGCTTGCTGGGCTTGATAGTCACTTATTGGTTGTTGTTCGCCCACCAGCAAATAACAAATTAAAGTGTTAGAAAATTACATGCATACAGGGATTTGCTTTGGCACCGAGCAAGCCAAAGTTCAGCAGGTTTAGTGCGTAAAGTGGTTTCAGAGAGAGCACTTTACGGAGTAAACGACAAGACATGTTGAGCCACGGAAGGTCTTTTTAAGATGTTCATTGATGATGGTCCGGCAGAGAGTAACGGGACTCGCCGCATCGAATCATCATCAATGCACATCCTCAACATTAAGGAGGCATAGGGATTTTTTTGTGGCGATTACCTTTTGCCCTAAGTCTCCTTAATGTTGCGGTAATGCACCTATGCGGATGCGGCCTTGCATTGTGTCTTGAAAGAATGGGGTAAGGCCGGGGATATCCCCAGGGGGAGGCACCCCCGCTGCAACGAACAGCCACAGACGGCAGTCGAGTGATGGAAACGTGCAAAGACTTTAAACCTCGTTATGGCTGGCGTGGCAAACGCGACAACCGAGACAGAGCGGTGACGGGCGGAGAGAGTGCCGCATCAAGAAAGAAGCCGACTTGTGTTCCCTTTCTGCGGGCATTTGAAAGTGAATCCAGCTCAGGCAGTCGGCTTCTTTCTTGTGTGAGATGTAGCGTATTTGCCCATCTTCGGGTGGGCTTTTTTAGGGTTTTCGTCATGGTTAGCGGCTTTGCGGCGGTTTAGAAACCGACCATTAAAGTAAATGCAAACGATGATCTGATGATGGTAGCGGCCTAAGAAGCCAGACGCCACGGGGTATGAGTCGTCCCCCGTCAAAAAATCGACCGCAGAGTGACCCCGTCTGTGTATTAGGGAACGGGGAGGCATAACAGGCAAGGGCGCTGGTGTGATTAACCAGATGAATGAGAAGGGTCAGGTCTTTCTGGTCAGCGCCCTTACCTGTTACGTCCCTCCCGCGTAACAGCCATTGTTTGATGGTATATGGGAAAGTTTGTTGGTTACGGGTATATCCCGTCATGCTGAAGGCGCTTATCACGCTGGAAGCCAGGGTTATGCATCCCCTGTTACTGAATTGCAGCCAGGGCGCGGTGCGCCGAAAAGCATACGGAGGTGGAAGCCCTCGCCGGAGACGTACCCGGCAAGTGATGGTGTAGCTCAGTAGGATAGAGCAGCAGCCTTCTAAGCTGTCGGTCGGTGGTTCGAATCCACCCACCATCGCCAATGCCGGTTTAGCTCAGTTGGTAGAGCGCCTGCCTTGTAAGCAGGATGTCAGCGGTTCGAGTCCGTTAATCGGCACCAACACAACAGGTAAGGGTATTTTGCGACGTCGGAGATCGCCGTGCTTGGCAGAGGGTTCGAATCCCTACGAAGTACCCTTACCGTTGTGATGAAGTGCAGCTCTTTGAAGCAACCAGAAGATAAGCATCTGGCTTCACAACATAAACCGCAGGAACGACCAATAAACGGTAGTCCGTATGGAGAATACCCCGTTGAGGAAGAGGCCTGGCCGGAACCGTAACCGGTACTACAACGTTGAGAACACTGACGTAACGGGGTCATATCCCAATCTACGAATAAATGTTGCGTTGCAGCGTGACAACCAGTGTTCTCAACGTTGTGGTGGATTCGCAGACTGATGCGATAGCTTTCTTGGATGTTAGGGAAATGCGGCCGCAAACCTTCCCTTTCGCGAGCGGTGATCGTCCGTAGTCCTAATTGGCTGCACCGTATGCCGGAGATTCAGTACCGGCCACCACAACGGCCGGAGAGTAGGGAGCATGGTGCTCAAGCGGTCTTGAAAACCGTCCCATTGCGCAAGCGATGATGGTTCGATTCCATTACTCTCCGCCAGCGCAACGTTAAGAGTATTTGGCTAATTAAGCGAATGCCGGAAGCAGAACCGGATCACCAAATGCGTACAGGCGTCATCGCCGCCCAGCCAGCCAAGTGCTCTTACCATTGCGGTGAATGCGGCTAAGCGCACGCGGAACAGTTAAAACAATTTTCCTCAATAGTGAAGTCAAACATCCCGGCGTTAATTGTTAACTGGTTAACGTCACCTGGAGGCACCAGGCACCGCAATCTAACAGCAATGGCGTTTTGTCTTAAAAGGTAGCTGCAAGTGATGGATTTTTGGGCCTTTGCCGATAAGAACCCTGGTTGGACATTTTTATTTCTGCTGGTGGTTGCATATGGGATCGAGCAAGCGGCAAAAGCCTTACGCGGTTCTGGCAAAAAGCGTAAGCGGAATTAACAGTAATCTGGCCCTTTAGCTCAGTGGTTAGAGCTGGCGACTCATAATCGCACGGTCACCGGTTCAAGTCCGGTAGGGGCCACCATATTTGGTTGTAACACGGCGTATGGCACATGCGTCGTTAGCGGTCTGGTGACGTTAAAGGGGTTACCTTTTCCCCTAGCTCAGGCAACAAACCAGGTAGCCGGAATGTGCAAGCCCCGTTCATATCGTCGGACCGAGGACTCACCACCCTGGCGATTCGGTGTGACAGCCGGAAGAGCACGGCGCACAACAGGAAAAGGCGTTTAATTAGCGTGAGCACCGTTTCCGTTGTGGTAATTGCGGCTATGCGCTCGTGACGAAGCCATTTTCATTAATTGCGGTTCTGATAAGTGTCGTCGCCGGGCGTGGCTGACCTGGCAGGTGGAGGCACCACCGCCACAACTCCTTTCAATTCATCATATAGCCGCTCAGGCTGTAACCCTTAATTAATACGAAGTTTCGACATCTCTATCGGTTTAACCGAGGGATGGTCGCGCGTGTAAAAAGGAGACGTTATGTTAACGGCGAACGATAACGCGTATGCAGAAGCAGACCTCATATTGAGTGACTTCATCGGTCAGCGGGAACGCTGGACACAAAAGCGAGAGGAACTTTATGCCTCGTTAGTTCGCAAAGGTGTCAACATTGAAACCGCTCAAAGCGGCGATATGACGGTAGTCAGTGTTGGATTACATGGTGTGAGCGTGTCCGCAGCCAATCATGAGCCATACGTAGCGTTATCCGAGTCGATGGCAAGGCTAATTAAGTTTCTGAAGCAAACAGAAGCCAATAATGTTTTCATCGCCAAAAAGAACATCAATTTTTCTGCCGCCATGTTCTGGATGATGAAGGGGCTGGATGCCCGCCGGGCATCATGGCCTAAAGGGAGCTATTTATCGATGTTCCGTGGCAGCATTGGCAGCAAAGAAAAGCTCTTCGAATTCTTGCCGGAAGAGGCATTCGATATTGTGGAAGGGTGCGATGTGATGGTTATGCCTCGCCTGGTAATGATGAATGGGGATTTACAGGCGCAGACAGACTGGTTCGCAACTGGCGTGGATATTATCGCAACTGACTGGGAGGCATTCTGATGTACGAGACAACAAAATTAAGCATTCACGAAGTCTCCAACGTGGAGTGGAATATCGTCACCTGTAAGATTGTATCGTGTAATGCTGCGCGTACTGATGCAGGCCATAAGAGCACGATAACAGGCTACATGGTAATGGCTTATAGGGGATTGAGAGTTCGCTTTATCTGGAAAGCTCGGCAATTGACACCATTCAGAGAGCCGTCAATGCCATTAGAGGTAGAACAGGATTATTTAAGCCTGCCGGAAATAGACGGTGCAACGCTGGTGGATTCTGATGGTCGTAAGGCTGATTTTGAAGTCAGCTTAAAGGTGGCGCAGGCCGTAATTAATAACTCACGTGGTAAGTGGATCGCTAAGGTAAAACACGTCGTTCGCTTATCTCGCTGGTAGCGTTAGATGAATGGAATTAATTTTCTAATATAACCAACTTTTTGCCAGTCTATACAGAAATAACATTCTCATTATCATCCCCTCGGTCATTTCCTGCCTGGGGGATTAATGGAGCATATCAGCAGCGCAGAAATTGCGGATATCATGATTAGGGCTGACTGCTATCTGACAGTCACCGAAATCACCACTCTAGCTAAAGAAAAATATCCTCACCTTCATGTTTCACGAGTAAGTGTAACCAACATCATTCGGCATTTTGTGCGGTCAAGCCGAGCTATTTGTGAGCTTGATGATCGTGTTTACCCACGGAAATACTGGTTGCATGGCCTGAACGGATATCAGTTCAAGGTGCGCGGGCGCACCCCTGAATACGGTAGCTTACTGGTTAAAAACTGTAGCAGGAAATCAGTCGAACAGGCGCGAAAAGAGCAACGAGAGCTGGTGGACATGGCGAATAAGCTGTGGAATGCCGCCGTTAAAAAGCGTGGTGTTGCTTTATGAGTCTGGTTAATTGGGAAGAGCACCGCGCCAAATTTATAGCGTTGCGTGAAGAAAAAGGGATCACCGTAAAGGAATACTGCGAGCAACACGACCTTAGCTTCAATACCGCCAGAAAGCATCTCAATATGAAAAAAAATGAGGTGCGGTCGCAGGTGAAGACTACAAAAAAAAGCACCAAATCACCTCAAAAAAAACGGGCAGGAAGAGCAAAAAAAAGACCAGAAGAGGGTACAGAAACAACAAAATTTACAGAAATTGACAATTCACAGGGCACAGGTTCTTTCCGAAGTATGCCGAGAAAGAAAACTTCGGATCATGAAAATAATGCAAATAATAACAATGAGATAAAAGAATCTGTCAGGAGATCATTGCGCGAAAAAATGGCGAAAATGATCCCCACCGAAGATAAATGCGCCTCAAAAATCGAGGGATCTTCAGCAATGATCCCTGGCGGTGCTGTGCAGCGTGCCACGTTGCCCACTACGAGTGTGGCTCGCGACATGATGAAGAACGGCGCAGAAGAGCACCTGCGGTTAGCAATTCAAATGGCGCAAGAACGCGCACTTCAGTACCAAAGCATTGTTGATCAGGAGGCCGAACGCCTACAGGCGGAGATAGACGCCCTGGGTGATGAACAGCCAGAAGGAATGCACCCTGGGCAGCGACTTCTCGGTCTAATCAGTGACGCGGCCTACTACATGAACGATTTTATCAGTAGGTTGGCAGCGATATATCAGTCCGAACAAAAGCTGCGACAGGGTGATGAAAAACTTCGTCAGGGTGCTCGCCAGCAAGCATTCAGAGAGGCCGAGGCCAGAGAAAAACTCGAATTAGCACGCCTACAGGCCGAACAGCGTGGCAAAGAGATTGAATATCGCATTGGCGCTGACGCACGCGCAGCCAGAGTTATCGCCGCCGCTATACGTATGCGTGAGCGCGAGGAGCTGGACGATATCGGTGTTGCTGAATACATCGAGCGTCAGGGTGTCAGTGTCCCGGCTATCCTCGCGGCGCGCGCGGCGAAAGCTATCACTCTTCTCGAACCTCCAGTTTCTGACATCAATGATGTTGATGATGAACAGCTGGACAAAGAAGCGAAGGAGTTTGCATCGCTTCAGGCTAACCATCCGCAATGGCTGGCAGAGCGCCGGGCGGATGTGGCAACCATTGTTGAAGATCTGGGGTGCGGAGATTACGACCACAATGGCGAGCGTAAGGCTGGGGAATTCGAGGCCAACGATGAAGAGTTGGACATTGACCCTTCGGCAACGGCTGAAATTTACGGTGATTATGATGCATCAGATGCAGGGTATGACGCCGGAGATGATGATATTGCGATAGAACCGCCGGAGGATGACTAATGGCTGGTGGGCGCAAGATTAAATGCGTCACCAGCGATCCACGCTGGCGCGATATGGTAATCAAATACCGCTACAACTTTACCCAGGCTGTTGTTGATATATTCGGGATGTTTCCCTCCCACCAGCAGCAGGAGATTATCCAGTCCGTACAGCAAAAAGGGAGCAGAACCACTGTTACCTCTGGTCACGGTACAGGGAAATCGTCGCTAACGGCTATGTTGTTGCTGATTTATTTGATTCTGTTCCCCGATGCCCGTGTCATCATTGTTGCTAACAAAATAGGTCAGGTTAAGACAGGTGTATTTAAATACGTTAAACAGTATTGGGCGAATGCCGTTAAGCGTCATGGGTGGTTACAGACCTATTTTGTCCTGTCTGACACCATGTTTTATGAACGCTCTCGAAAGGGGATCTGGGAAGTTCTCTGCAAAGGCTATCGACTCGGTAACGAAGAAGCTCTGGCGGGGGAGCACGCGGCACATTTGCTTCTAATTCTGGATGAAGCATCAGGTATATCTGATAAAGCGATCGGCGTAATGACTGGCGCTCTGACTGAAGAAGATAACCGAATGTTGATGCTATCCCAGCCAACAAGGCCAAGTGGTTATTTCTACGATTCGCACCATTCTCAAGCTAAAACCCCAGACAACCCGAAAGGGATCTGGACAGCAATTGTTCTTAACTCAGAAGAATCACCGTTCGTCACACCACAATTCATCAGGCAGAAACTCCTGGAATATGGCGGGCGCGATTCTATTGAGTACATGGTCAAGGTTCTTGGTCAGTTTCCTCGGGAGATTAACGGCTATTTGCTTGGTCGTGATGAATGCGATCGCGCTGCGCGGCGCAAGGTGTTGTTGGAGAAAAACTGGGGATGGGTGGCTACTGCTGACGTTGGTAACGGGCGAGACAAGTCAGTTCTTAATATCTGTAAAGTGTCTGGTCACCGGGAAAAGCGGCGTGTTGTTAACTTTAAGGTAATGGAAATGCCAGGGACTATGGACCCGCTGGCTTTTGCTGACTTTATATACAACGAATGCACGCCGGATAAATACCCGAATATTACAATCGCGGTTGACGCAGACGGTTTTGGTTCAGATACCTGTGCGCAGCTGGTGCGCCGTGGGGCTAATCCGGTACGGATTCGGTGGGGGAAACCCATGTTTTCGAACAAAGACAAGGAGCGTTTTGTTAACCAGCGTGCCTACGCAAATATTATGGCTCGTGATGCCATAAAGTCAGGTCGTATGCGAATAGACAGTGACCCTAAAACGGCAGAGCAAGCGTCAAAAATCCCCTTTTTACTTAATGAAGAAGGGAAGATGGCGATGATGCGCAAGGAGCACATGCGGCAAAAGCTGAACATCAAATCACCTGACCGATGGGATACCTACTGCTTTACAATGCTGGTGGACTATGTTCCTGCTAATGAAGATATCGGCGCTGAAATGGCTACCTTCCGCGATCAGGTTCTTGCAGATGTGGAAATGCCAGATCTGGATATATAAAGCCCCGGCAATGCGGGGCTTATGATTACCAGAGTTTAGCGGCGTGCTGTGTTTGGGAGAAAGTGAACCCGTAACGTTCTTCTATGGTTTTACCGTATCTTTTCCGCGCGTCTGTCAGTTTTATGCCTGTCAGGTCATCTCCGGATGTCATCATTACGTCTAACAACTCCAGATCCATTTTATTCAGTCGCGCCATCGCTTCGCGTGCTGTCTGTATTTTACGCTCAATGATATGGCGAATAGCCGGATCGGCTTCCTCAAGCATTTTGGCTGATTTGTTCTTTAAGCTCTCATTGCGGATGTCGATGTTTCGCAAGATGTATGACTTCGCAACATAGCTTGGTTGGTGTTTCTCCAGATCGCGAACGCGATAGAGACTAAAGTCACCAAGCAGGCCGCAAGGTATCGACTCAACCCCAGAATAAATAGTAATGCTGCGACGTTCGCCGACATTATTAACAACGGGCACTGTGGTGTTCGGAAGTTTTGCGAACACTAAGGCTCCGTGTGCGCCTACCCTGAATCGTGACAGAGCATTGCTGCCTTCAATGTTTGTTGTAAGCACTACATCTGTGTATCCATCTTTGCGCGCCCGGTAAACTTCCCCTTCAGGTTCTGATGCGAAAAAACGGCGCTCTTCTTCAAGTGCACCAACAATCTGCGAAAATATCTTGTTTTTCAGGCTTTTCTTTATAATTGCATCATATTTTTTGAGCAGATTTTCGCGCGTAAATGAGCGGGTGGTGGTCGCGCTTTGCACAACAATATGCGTGCTTTGATTTGTGTCCTCGATAATGAATGGGATCGGAGAATATACAGACTCAACAATGTTAGACGCTTTGCCGTCAGCGTTACGGCACAAGTCAACAAAGGCTTTCCATTCTGTGAGGCACTTTTCAGCTTCTTCTAGCACATTCTGATCATGTGTTAGTGCAACATGGCGGAATTCCTCGCCGGAATAACTGGTATCATGGAAAACAGAGTTTGCGACCACCAGCTCTTTCCACCGTTCAGCGGTTTGCAGGAACCGTTTGTACTCTTTCTCGATCGACTTCTTACTCATTATTCCTACTCGATTTAGTTTTCTAACATAAAATTACTATGACAAATCTATGCCGAATAACAGGGTGAGTAAAGGATCAAGATGCATTTTTTTATCATCCAATTTAGAAAATTCTGCTTAAAAACTGCCAGGCATAACTTAAAGCCCACACCAGCAATGCATTGCCCATCTGCGCGGAAAGAAAAAAAATTCCTAAATTTCTAACTTTAGATAATTGGCATTATTTAAAGTTAGGCTATAATCATGGGTAGATGATCAGTATTGACATCACTGAAAATACGTGCCTCGAATCAAAGGCTTGAATCTTGAAAATTAACTTATAGCTACCCTGTCATTTTTATATTTTTCGCGTAGCGTCATCTGTATATAGAGGTTAAATAGTTTCATGAGTGAATTAATTATCTCTGGCAGTTCCGGTGGTTTTCTGCGCAACATTGGCAAAGAGTACCAGGAAGCCGCAGAAAACTTTATGCGGTTCATGAATGACCAGGGAGCTTATGCGCCGAATACTCTGCGCGACCTCCGTTTGGTGTTTCATTCCTGGGCGCGCTGGTGTCACGCTCGCCAGCTTGCCTGGTTTCCGATCTCACCAGAAATGGCCCGCGAGTATTTTCTTCAGCTGCATGATGCCGATCTGGCTTCGACCACCATTGATAAGCACTACGCCATGCTGAACATGCTGCTTTCGCATTGTGGCCTTCCGCCACTTTCGGATGATAAAAGTGTTTCTCTGGCTATGCGGCGCATCCGGCGCGAAGCGGCAACTGAAAAAGGCGAACGAACAGGCCAGGCTATACCGCTGCGGTGGGACGATCTGAAACTGCTCGACGTCCTGTTGTCCAGGTCAGAACGGCTGGTGGATCTGCGCAACCGGGCTTTTCTCTTTGTTGCATACAATACGCTGATGCGTATGTCGGAAATCTCGCGTATTCGTGTAGGAGATCTGGACCAAACAGGTGACACTGTCACGCTACATATTTCACACACGAAGACAATAACGACCGCCGCCGGGCTTGATAAGGTGCTTTCCCGTCGCACTACCGCTGTGCTGAATGACTGGCTGGATGTTTCCGGGCTTCGCGAACATCCTGACGCAGTGCTGTTCCCGCCGATACACCGTAGCAATAAGGCCAGGATCACGACAACGCCCCTTACTGCACCTGCAATGGAGAAAATATTCAGCGACGCCTGGGTGTTGCTGAATAAAAGAGATGCTACGCCAAACAAAGGAAGATACCGGACGTGGACCGGGCATAGTGCACGCGTCGGGGCCGCTATTGATATGGCTGAAAAGCAGGTGTCTATGGTGGAGATCATGCAGGAAGGAACCTGGAAGAAACCGGAAACACTTATGCGGTATCTTCGCCGTGGTGGCGTGTCTGTGGGGGCTAATAGCCGCCTGATGGATTCGTAAATTAAATTTCTAACACATCTTTTTAGATTAACGCCTTTGCTGTAAAGTACCCTCGCCTATTTAGGAGGGTGCTTTGCAGAGTCAAATCACGGAATCAAGACGCTTCAAGGTGGATGGTTACACCGTAACCTTCGCCGCTGGTGTTAAGAACAGTCATGCTGTCGTTGTGTTCGGCATCATGACCGGGCTTGAGGCCGTCCCTGTGTTTACCCTCGAAAAAAACTGGCGAAATCTGGAGGAAGCAGAAAGCTACGTCCGGAAAGTAACCATCATTGCCGCCGAAAAACTCCTGGCCCACTATCAGGAAAATTATCGCACTATGGTCGAGAAGATTAATCTCGCTTTCACTCGCCCCACTACCGGCTTTATTGCACCGGATACTAATGCAGGTCGATATCCGGCAAGGGGGCGTCGGTGAAAACTTATTACCCATCTCTGAATTGTTACCCGTCTTCCTATCCAGAATTGTCCGGGAAGCTGTTAGCTCTATTAGCTAAAGCACCTACGGAATGGTTTAAGCCAGTCGTTATCAATCCACACTTCCTGGATTACGGATCTGTTCGCACTCGTAACGAACTCAAAAACCTACTGGCGCATGGATTCATTCGACACCGTGCCGGGAAAGGCTATCAGTTAGCGATTGCGCCAGAAGAGGCCGTGCGGCTATTCGCATATCGTGACAGCCAGACAAAAGCTCGGGTAATAGCTCAAATACTTCATAACGGCAGCACCTATGCCCGCCAGTTTGGCGGCGACACGTCGCAGTTCTTGCGGGCGGTGCGATCGCTGGAGGAGCAAGGAGTTATTGAAAGTTCCTGTCTTCCTGTTCCTACCGTTCCACATATCAAACGTCGGGTTTACACCTTCACGCAGAGAGCTAAAAAACAATGATTTACGTAAAAGTGAAACGCCTACATCCGGCAGCAAAACTTCCAGCTTATGCCACCTCCGGATCGGCGGCGATGGATTTTGAGGCTGTTGAAATAAAACCATGCGTCGATAGCAATGGTGCAATTTCCTCAAGCTGGTGGGTGTATACCGGACTGGCTATGGAGATCCCGCCCGGCTGGTGTCTGAAACTCTATCCGCGATCAGGATTGGGCTGCAAAAAACATACTCGCCTGGCTAACTGCGTAGGAATTATCGACTCCGATTATCGCGGCGAAATCATGGCAAAACTGATTACTGATCCAGGCGGGGAAGGCGTTTGTCTCAAGCCTGGAATGGCTGTCATGCAAGGAATTTTTGAGCGTGTTGAACAAGTCTCACTAGTCGAGGTTGAGGAACTCAACGAAACGGAGCGTGGTGCTGGTGGCTTTGGTAGCACATCGGAAGGCCGCGTTGAAATCAAGCGTACACCGCTTCAGTACGCAAAGTTTTAAGTAGAGGAAGGATTATGGCCAGCACTTTTCAGGTGTTCCCCAAATACAAATGCCACAGCATCATTCGGGCATCGAAAATCAAAGATATTGTTATTGTCGGCAAAGCTTATGCGCCCATTTTTGGCAGCATCGAAGTCGTGGAGCCAAAAGGAATGACGCTTCGTGTTGATGGTGTGTTCTTGGAAAAGTTCCGACCGCAAATAGGAGGATATCTCGTCACTGCTGAAAATGGTTATCTGGTCTATGTGCCAGAGAAAGCATTTGAAAAATGCTATAGCCGGGTTAACGACGCCTCCGAAAATGGGGTATCGCTCAGCATTGAAGGTCACAATGGGGTGACATTCATTACAGCCAGGGACGTAACTATTTCTGCTGGCGGTATCGCTACTCTACAAGAAGAAATCGACCTTGAAGCAGCCGACTTTTCTGACGCGCTGATGTGGTTGAAGGATGGCAAGAAAGTTGCTCGACGCGGGTGGAACGGCGAAAACCAATTCTGCTGGCTGGTTCCCGAAGGACAGTACCCGGCACGAATGGAAGCCATTAAGGGATATTTCCCCGGCGACCTCGTTCCGTATGGTGCTTATTTCGCCTTAAAAAATGCACAAGGTGTAGTTGTTCCGTGGGTGCCTTCAGTTGGCGACCTGCTGGCCTGTGACTGGTTTGTTGTGGAGTGATTTGACATGGAAAGCACTAAAACAATTCAATACCGCTTGCGTAATGGCCTGCTGGTGGCTGTTAACGCCGACATGTCACTGCCGTTTGACACGATTGAACGCACTATCATGACGTATCTCGGCTTTAATGAAGAGCTGAATGAAGAGCATGGCGTAGCTATATGGAGTGATGCAGACAGCGGCGTTCGTCGTTACATCACCGCCAGGGGCAAAGACTACTCTCTGGAAGAACTGTTTGCCCTTGCGCAGTCTTTCGAATGTGTAGCATTAGACCTGTTTAATGATCCTGCTATAGCGCAACGACTTATACGCGAGCTTGGGCTATCCGTTACACCAATTATATTTAAAAATGGCAGCCTGACTGGCACATGGCGCGTAGAACGCATCTCAAACTACCTTCCATATAACCGACAGTTAAATGGAGTAATCTCCGGCGTTAATCAGCCCGTAGCGTGTGAAAATGTAAACCTGGTTGTCGCTGTTTTGGCAACCGCATGTCGTGTTATCGGTTTGGCTAAACAGGCATTTATTCATTTCCCAAATGGTGCAGAAGGTAGCGCAGAGATTATCGCGTGTGATTTCGAATTTACCTGGATGCTACGCGAATATCTGGACCAAACAGTATTCCGTGCCGAAGAACTGGATATGTATATCACGTCAACGATTCCAGACGATGTGCGAGCTGAAGCAATCGCTACAGCCAGGGCGAAATGCCGTGCGGCGATTGCAGAACAGGCCAAAGAAGAAGTTAAGGAAGTGGCAGATGGCGACTAAGAGCAATATTTATAAAGATCCGCGCTGGCTGTCGCTGGTGGAGAAATATAAAGACAATTGGGTACTGGCAGCAAAAGAATTGTTTGATATTGATTTAAGCCACCAGCAACAACAAATTGTTGAAGCTATACAGCCCAATAATGCAAAAGCTACTGTCACCACTCCGTATGGGATCGGACGACCGCAAGTGCTTGCTGTTATTAGTACCCTTTATACGATTATGTATCCTGATTCCCGGACAGTAATTGTTTATCCAAAATCAAATGCTTGCAAAAGAGGAATTGTTGCATATGTGTGGCAATGTTGGGAGGCATTGCTGAAAAAACAACCTTTTATCATTGAGTATTTTAAGGTCGGTGATAGCGGTCTGATGTTCAATGAATTTTGGGGAATGTGCTTTTGTAACTACCGCCTTAACTATGAAGATAGCATTGCAGGTCACTACGCCGACCATCTTTTATTCATTATTGTGGATTCCGCACATATCAGCGATCGGGCATACAGCATTGTGTGGGCAAGCATGACTAGTGGTGATTCACGCATATTGCTCACTTCAATTCCGTCACCAGAGGAAATAGGCTTTTTTTATGATTCACATCATGGACGTGCTTTAGCTGAAGATAATACGAGTGGTGTATATAAAGCCATTAAGCTGAGTGCGGAGGATTCACCATTTATTACCCAAGAATATCTTGATCATTTTGCCGAAAGGTATGGCGGGCGAAATAGTGATGACTATCGTCGTATGATTCTTGGTGAGTTCCCTGGTATTAGGGAGGCTGTTCTTGAATCAGATATGCCGAAGACAATGCGCTTTTCGATGCCTGATGGTAGTGAATGGACAATGCCATTACGAGTGATAGCCCGGCATCATGCGCAGCACCACGCCAAAAAACATGGCGTCACGACATTAGAATGGTTGAAATCGCACACTATTCCACTCTTCACTGCAGATCACAATGCTATCGTTGAGTGGGCAAAAACAATTCCGTGGGAGCATGTCGCTGAATATGCTCACATGCTAAAACCGCCGAAAGACAGGCATGAAATTAGCTGGCTGACAGCCGAAAAAATCATTGAATGATATCAACAAAAAGCCCGCCTGGTCTGGCGGGCTTCTTTATGCGCCTTAAATCACAGGTCTATAATCAAACTCCCCACTTCTGGCATCATTAATGACATAAGTGATCACACCAAAAACAGCATTACTGCCCGTGCATCCATCGTCATCTACTGGTAACGCCTCTTTCTTCCCGGTGCTTAAATCCTCCAGGTGCTGGCGCGGATATTTCCTGTATCTCTTTATGCGATATTCACCCTCCATAGCGCATATAAGCAGTGAACCATCAACCGGAGTAAGTGAGGAATCAACCACCAGCAAAGCACCTTGCAATATTCCCTCACGGTGATGGCTGTCTGCCGCCCGCATGAAGTAGGTCGCGGAAGGATGTCTGATTAGTTGCTGATCAAGAGAAATGCGGCTCTCTGCATAATCCGCCGCAGGAGAAGGGAAGCCCATAGCGTTTTACCTTAATGATACTGTTTATTCATACAGTATACATTGAAAAGGCATAGTTTGTGAAAGCTGGGTTTGTAGGCGCGCCACGCTGGGGGCTAATCACATTTCTCCCCCATCTTGCCGTTATTTTTTTGGTGCATCCTCGTTCTGATACACCGGATCGCTCCCTTTTGGCAACTGGAGGCTTAACTGCCGGTAGTGCCGTAGCCGTTCCATGAAATAGGTGCGCAGATTCTCTGGTTGCTCGCGGGCTACCTGTTCAGCTATGACAGGTATGTTCAATCGCTCTTTGTACGCCACACCGCTGGCAGCCAGATCAACGTTAACCTTATCCCGTTCTTCCTGACTTTTAGCTGCAATATTCCAGTCGCTCATATTTAAGGCTCACATTTCCAGATGGTATTCTGAACGCCTGTTCCGGGCGCAAGATGAGGATTAGCGTTAGCACTATGCTGATATACGGCTTTAGACTTTCCGTATTGCTGGCAGGCTTTATCCGCTGTTTTTTGCAGGCTATCCAGGCCATACCAACCATCTGACTGGATGCTAACCTTTTCTCCGTCATTGTATTGCACCATAGCACACCCAGACATAGCCAAGATCGCGCCGACAATAACGCTTTTCCATAAAACTCTATGCAACATATACAAAAATCCCCTCTGTGAATTGAGGGGATTTTAGCATGGTGATCAGATATCGGCTTTATTCGGAATTTTATCAGCCACCAGCGGCAATAAAGCCTTCGCCATTTCATGAACCAACATGGCATCAATGACGCCTAGCGTATGGCCCGGCTTAATCTTTAATGCGGCCTCAAGATAGCCTCTTTCCAGAGTGGTTTTTACGCTTTTCTTGGGCGATTGTTGGGAACTATCCGGAAAATCCGGATGGTTGCCAGCCTCGTAAGCTACCCGCAGCCAGTGCATGAATGTTTCAGTGGACACACAACCACAGTCCACATCGATTTTCCCGCGTTGCTGTTCCAGCCATTGCTCAAAATTTAACTTACTGGATGCTTCTAGAGCCTCTTCGTATTGTTTGCGCGAAATTATTTCCGTGTATTCCTCACGATCAAGGTTACTTATCGGGAGTCTGACCTCAAGGCAAAAATGGCGTCCTCGCAGGCTTTTTGCTGGGTCAGAGCCAAAAGCAAAGAGGCCATATGATGGTTCATACTCGTCCTCTCTAACCATGCGACAATCGAGCACATCATCAGGCCACCCTCCACGCTTTGGCAGCTCCTGCACCAACAAGTCAATCAGCTTTATGGTTTCACCATCCTTGCAGGTTGCTAACGCTATTTTGGCAAGCTCCAACACCTCATCTGCCGTATATCCAGCACCGTGTCCATACATTTCGATGCGTGCAATAATCTCTGATATGCGCAATTTAGTGATTCTGGTCATTTCTTGTTGCTCCATTTCTTTTCGCATTCTTTGGTCCAATTTTCAATGTTCCTTTTGGCAATATCAGTCATTCCATCACCTAAGAAATACTTATTCCGGTATGCCTTGCACTTAAACCACACTACAACAGCCACCAGCCAGAAAATAAAAGGCCATACAGCAATACCAACTCCAGCCGCGATAAAGCCCAATAGCCATAAATGAAGCTCTCCAACTTCTGTTTGCGGCAATATTCTTAAAGAATTAAACAGCAGACTGAAGGAATGGTCGTATGCATTGGCGGTATAAGACATGCAATCCATATAATTAAAGTCATAGCCTGCGGCTGCCGCCCATAATGGACGGTCAAGAAAATGTTTGAATGTCATCATATAAAATTACTCAATTACACAGTGTTGCAGCCCCCTGCCGTAACGACAGGGGTAATAATATTGCTGGTGGTTTGAATCTTTCTCATGAACGAATAAAAGCTAACATGCCCGCGAGTAATAAGGTGTCACCAACCATTACGCCGCAGTTCTCCGTTCCCCATTCTACGCCACCAGCTAAAGCAACAAAAAAGCCACAAACACAGACAAATAAAAACGTAGACCAAAACTTTTTATTTTTCATTACGGATTGCTCCAGTTATCTTCAATAGCAATACTTAATCTCTGTAGCCATTCTGCTAATTTAAGCATTGCTTCTCTTTCGCTTAAACCACGCGGAAAATCATCAAGCGCTATTGTTGGCTTGAAGTTCCCAAAATTATCCATTTCAACGGTCAGATTTTGCTCCAGCACGGTATTCCTTACGCGGCTATTGTGCCGAAGCAAATATACTGAGCGTGATTTATTGGTTTTGTGGTCTAACGTATATTCGGTAAGTATCATCTGGCTTCTGCCATGACTATTACCACGCCACATAATTACTCCGTGTTAATACAGAAAATACACCGTTGCAACACCGTTATATTGGTCGAATGAAATAGCATTTACTTCATAGCTGGTGGGTATCTTCTTACCAAGAATGTAACCAGGCCATGAGTTCCACGGGATTTCAGGTCTATCGTCCTCTTGCCACATTACACAACCAAGAGAACCAACCATTTCGCTATTCCTCTTTCCGCAAGTAACAAAGCCTATATTCGGTTTTGATTGTGTGACTGATACCGTGGTGGTGTTTGCGGAAGCATTGGTTGCAGCACGCCGCGCTTGCTCGCTGGCGATAGAAGCATTTACTGCCGCCGTGGTCGCTGCTGTTGCCGCTGCTGTTGCCGCCGCTGTTGCCGCCGCTGTTGCCGCCGCTCCAGCGGCAATAACTGACGCGTGGGATAAATGACTGGCTGATAACATAGCCAGAAAAATAATAGCTCTTTGAAATTTAGCCATTGATATTCACCTTTATCGCGTACACCTTTACCGGTTTATCACCGAAGTGCGGATGTGTGATTGTCTTGATTTCATATCCGTTATACGGGACGTCTATTCTGCGACTGGAATCGTCGCGCTTCGGATATCCCTTTGTGATAATCAGGCGGTCATATTCCCGGAACATGATTCGCTTATTCCAGTAGCCATTACACAGGCGATACTCTTCCGTTTTCTCCCCGCGAATCATGTCATCGAAGTATTCACCTTTGACGGCAAGTTGCAGGTTAGCCATTACCTCACCTCCAGTCTCCATACCGCCTGACCAATCCGGCTGGCATGGGTATCTTTGGATACTGTTCCGTCTTTAGCCAGCTCCATAAGAATTTTGCGCAAATCTGCCGAGCGCCATTCTTCATCAGGAAATTCCTTCTCCATTGCCAACCGCAAATTCCAGGTTGCCATCCTGAATGGATATTCCCCGCCGAGAGCTTTATCTTGCAGGGCAGCCCGGGAACGCATCACCTGCAAAACCTTCTCTTTTACATCCATCATTTCGCCTCCTGCGGCGGTTCTGGTAGCGGCATCCAGTGTGATGGTATCCACGACGCACCTGGAATTATCCACCCATCATTAGCGTCAGGATGCCCCGGGATGTAAGTCGCCCATTTCATTCGCCAGTCACCTTTCCTGTCAAACTCCCTGGCAACAAGAACGGCTGTTTTGCTATCCGGCATTCGCTCACTACAGCTTATCCAACCATCCGGAGTTACCGGAGAGTTGCCAGCCAGTCTACGCAAAACAGCCTTAACAGCCTCAATACGGTCATCATCGCAATTTTCCAGCGTATCTATGCGGTCGAGCATGATGATGGCGTTATCAATATCAGGATTGCCGGTCCACTCATTACCGCGATTGGATTCGGCAGCCTGGTTGCGCATAATCTCAGGCGTAAGCTCTTTGTAAGCATAAGCAAGAGGCTCTGATGCATTATCCGGCACAACCGACGCAGGCGCGGCAGCATAAACAGGAATAACGTCCGGTTGCTCTTTATTGCTTTCATCCGTTAAAGCCCAGAATAATTTCCCGGCCGGATGTTTGAAAATATAAGCAACTGGATCTGCTTCCAGCGATGCCAGTGCAATTTCATAAGCCCGGCGTTCAATATTGTCTCGAACGTCCAGGCTGCTGATACGCTCTTTGATTTCTTTAATCAGTTCTTTGTCGGTTAAAGTGGTCATTTGTTAATCCTCAAAACTTTATGCCCGGGCGCAAAAGCACGTGTTTTGTCTTTGCTTATTCGCCAGCCATCCTTACGTGCCTCTTTTGCACAGCCAGCCCATGACGTACCGATATATTCACCGAAGTCTGGCACTGGATATACACCTTCCGTACACTGGCGGCAGTCACAATAGAGATGCATGGTGTAACTTGCGGCAATAGCCATATCACTCTCCTTTAGTGCGCAAATGGTTTTTCCAGCGGTTTTGCGCCGCGCTGGGCTTTTTGCAAAAACCACAATCCATCATCCCGTAATATTTCATCAACCCCATCCGTCGGTTGCTGAGTCTCACCCACTGCCAGACGCCAGGAGCGTTTCTACGAACTAACAGAATCTTTGCTTTACGGTTGTTGGTTGCCATATCACTCTCCTTTGATGCGAATGCCAGCGGCACGGGAATCATTCCATCGCTTTACTTCTTCACGAATTACGTCAATGCATTCTTTCGAATCCATTAGGTAATCTTCATCAAAAAGCCTTTCCTGTTCGTTTTCTATCGCAACAATGATTGCTTCAACTAACTTTTGTGCCTGAGAACCACTTTCTAACTCTGCAATGCGCTTCTCTGCGGCTTCCAGCTTCTCGCGCAGCTTCCCTACCGTTAGCGCAATATCCTCGTTCTCCTGGTCGCGGGATTTGATGTATTGCTGGTTCCTTTCCCGTTCATCCAGTAGTGCCAATGCAATCTTTGGATTAAAGGCAGCAATAAATTCAGCGTTGTTTTTCAGAACGTGTTGCGCGATGGCCTGACTACTTAGTCGGACCTCATAACCACGTGCGCCACGGTGTGGTTTATATGAGTCCCAGTCTCCCCACGTTGCTTTCTCTGCCGCCTCACGCAGTGCCTGATAGTCAATCTTGCTCATTGGATGACTCCTTTACGAAGCTGTTCGGCGATATCTTCGAGAACGCCATCAGAGAATGAGCGATCAAAATGGCTTTCCGGCGCATTAGTCATAAACTCAGTAGAGGTAAGGATCATCCGGGCAATATCCGCAGCGTTCTTCGCAGTATCATCAATAAAACCAGCTTTCCAGGCTGCCAACATTCTGTTCGCCACAAAATAAGCGCCTTCCTTGCGTGCTTCAGTCTTCCCTTCAGCCAGAAAAGCATCGGTGGCTGGGGTTTCGCTGTGGTGCAGAGCATCGTTGATAATCATTGCAGCAACTCCGGCCTGCCCTGCATCCGTGACCGACACATGATCAAGAGTTACAGCCATTGCGAGTTTCAGCCCGGCGTTCTCTGCCACCAGAGCCGCGAGCTTAGTCTCAAGCGGTGCTATTCGGCACATAGCATCAATATTTGTGTCCTCCAGGCGCTTAATTTCGCCCAGGAGTGCCAGCGCAACTTTTGGTGGGATGGCCGCGATATAACGGGCATTAGCACCAGCATTCCTTTGTCCATCAATGCCAGGCCAGTCAATAAAGTATCCGCAATGCCTACCCTCAGACGTGCGCGCAGGATAAATGCCGTTATGACCCGGCAAAATATATGCTACCCATTCATCTTGCGTTGCCTGTTCCGCCGCCTCGCGCAGTTCTTGATAGTTAATTTTGCTCACTGGTTGCCCCCTGAATACGCTTAAACTCGATTACCCACACCCAGGGATTAGCGTTCCAACTATCTTCGCCATAAATTGATTTCCATAGGCTACGGAAACTTGGGTAATGCTTATCGCCAATGAGGGTCGATTCTGTTGGTGCGCCCTCAGCCCTTGCATCGCATTCGCTGATATCGTTCAACCGCTCAACGCGCACGTTGGTAATTTCCAGAAGAATGCGCGATGCCCAGCGCGGCATGTGAATTGATGGACACCACCCGCCATCAAATTTTTCATTCACAGTGTGAGGTTTCCAGTCGGCATCATCGGGTATCGACCACAAGCCGTAATCACCCGGCTTTTGCTCACAACTGGCCCGATAAATCCTTGCTGCGTTCTTCTCATCGCCACGACAAAGGTTGTCGTTCCAGTCCACACTGCAACCATCCTCATTGCCTAATATCGCCCACGCCTCACGGACCCATATGCGATCACCAACGTTACCGAACGGGCATAAACCATGTTCAGGTGCATCCATAACGTGGGTATAGACACCATTGCGTTTCTTTGTCGGTTTACGGATAACCAGGCAGTTATCGGCCCTGACATTTTTTACAGGTCGGCGAGTCTGCGTCTTCCCTCCTTCGAGGATGGCCCTGACCATCTCATCGTTAAAAATCATCCCGCGTTCTTTCATTTTTTGATCCACCTCATCAGTTATTGAAAGTGATCACTCCGCGCTCGATGGCGAAGTCAAAAAGCTGGTTAGCGGCTACGTAAAGGCGTATGCCATGTGCTTTTTCCCATGCCCGGACATCGTTTTCTGCGCTTCTGGCGCAGTCATCGCAAAGAGGAACAGCCCAGCGGTCGTGTTCGTTTAACGAGCGGGCGCGGTATATGAACGGGTGGTTAACTTTGCCACCGCATCCGATGCACGGACGAGAAACCACAAACCGGAGATAAGCCGGGCTTTTACCGAGGACCGCTTTTGGTCGGCGCATATAAAGCAGGCCGGAATCCTCATCTACAGACAGGTTGACGATCTGCTCTGCGGTTATGTCCACCAGCTCGCGGGTACTGTGCTCCCAGGTGATATCTGATTCTTTCAGCGTACCGGTAGGGATTTCAGTTTTTGGCTGACAAAATGCAATGCGACCGGCTTCATCTGGCAGCTCATCTTTCAGATTCCGGCGAATGGCCCAAAAAGTGAGTTCAACCATGCTCAGATCGCGTTCTGGCGGTAGTTTTAACTCGCTCGCAGCCCAGTTCATAACCCAGTTGGCACGATTCAGGGATAACTGGTCGTCCAGCTTGCTGTACCCCTTCATCATGTATTCCGCATCATGCTTCCAGCACAGGCGAACGGCAGAGCCGTTATAGAAATGAGTGGTTAGCTGGTGGCTGCAATCGCGCTTATCGTGCGCCTGGCAATCGTGGATATTGGAACTTACCCAATGAACAAGCGAATCTTCACCGCCCAACGCGTTAAATACGCGCTCGCTTTGAAAAAACGGTTTCAGAGACTGGTTGGCAACCAGCGAATAATTCAGATCCACTACGCCATCTGGCGTGTTTTCAGCCTGTTCACGCGGAAGTGGGGAGATAATGAAACGGCGACCTACGCCAATGTAGTTACTGGTGGGCTTGTCTACCGGAAAGACAGCCACACCAGCTCCGTTTACGAAATGAGGTGTGATTATTGCACTCATAATGTATACCGACTCTGTTTTGTTCCGAGCGGTAAAATAATATGTTAGAAAACTAAAATCAATGTTCTAACACATTTTGAGTGCGTAAATGATTTGATCAGACTTTAAGCTGTCCTCCCTTCACCTGCATTAGCGTCAGATTTCCGCAAAAAACCGCGCCCGTGTCTATGTAGTGCTGATTCCAGTATGCTTTTGGTCTTCGTACCGGTGTGTGCCCAAAGATAAAGCGATCTGCGCCTGTGATTTCTCCACCAATGCCATCTATCGAATCACTGATACGCTCGCGCGCCCAGACAACGTTGAAAAGCGGCACCTCCTTACCGAATTGATATTCATTATCCGGATAGTCGGCATGGGCTATAACGATAGTTTCTTGCCCGGTGTTCAACTCAATGATATAGGGCAGTCGTCTTACCAACTCCACCAGCGCCCTGGCTAATATTTCCTGATCAGCGTCCAGCATGAAGAACCATTGACCGCCATTCATTAGCCAGTTATTCACGTTGCCATCAGGACTTAACGCATCGAGCATCAACAGCTCATGGTTCCCCACTACTGCCCTGAACCAGGGCATCTGCAATAGCTCCAGGCATTCAACATTTTCGGCGCCGCGATCGATAAGGTCGCCAACCGATATCAGTAAATCCTGTGTCGGGTCAAAATCCACACGATGGAGTTCATTCATAAGTAGGGTGTAGCAACCGTGCAAATCACCAACAACCCATATGTTTCTGTAGCCTGAACCATCAATACGGCTATATAAATTCACTTCATGCAGAGCCTGGATCATGCGGCAACCTTCTCCCGCAGCCAGATACAAACTGGACCATCTTCAGTGTCATGAATAGAGCCAACAAACCAGCCTTCACCCTCTGGTCGCTCCGGTTCCCAGGCGGCAATATCGGGACCAGCTGCGTCCAGATCAAAATCATCTTCATCCATACTGCGAATAGTCCACTGAAGATTATTTTCCTTCATCCAGGCGTCAAATTCCTCAGTGGATATATATTCACGACCTGCGCAAAACTTTTCATACTCCGGATGTGTCCAGCAGCCATATTCATCACGTTCTACCGGCATTTCTTTAATGATGCTCACTCTTCATCCTCCAAGTCGGCAACGGCATCCATCACATCAGAACCGCGAATAACCTCAAAAGCACGGCAGGCCATTTCAAACACCTGTTGTTCTTGCGGATGCGGTGACTCCCAATACTTAAAACCAGGTCGATGCTCGTAACCCATCATGGAATAAAAATCGCCAGCAAGTTCAATCGCGGCATCAACAAGTTCGCGATTTGTCATCGTCTGTTCTGTCATTTGGTTTTCTCCTGTCTGAACATCACTATCATCAGGTCGCCTTTTGTCGCTATCCTCGCTGTTGTGCCTGGTTCAATGCGGCTAAGTTCAAATGCGTCATAGAACGCCTCCAACGCTTTCTGGCGTTTTTCCTGTTTGCGGCGCTTTCCCCACTGCTTTAGAAAAACAGAGGCCGCCCACTTCCCCGCACTGAACATGATGTAAAACCAACCGAGAAGTGCCAGACCGGTATTTAGGAGCGTATCGATCGTTATTGTCGTGTCGATATTCACTGGTTGCCTCCTTTGCGAAGCTGGTCGGCGAACAAACGTACACCAGACGCTTCACTGCGTAGAAACTTAACGGCATAATCAAAACCACCTCGTTCTGCGTCGTCTGCTGCGTTGTCGAGGTTATCTGCGTACATCTCTACCCCCTGCGCACGCACTTCAGCCAGGAAAGCGTCGGTGGCTGGGGTTTCAACACGGATGCTGTCGCGCAAGATGAAAAATGCATTGAGCATTCCTGTCTCTGGCACTTCATCCTGATGCTTCTCATACGCATCAAGAGCCTTCATCATCTCAGCTCCGAATGGTTGAGGGTGCACAGACTTCAGCTCCACATTCTCCGCCGCCAGCACCACGCGTTCGCTCTCCAGTTCTGCAATGCGCTGTTTTGCGGCATCAAGTTCAATCGATAATTTTTCCAACTGCTCTTTATGCTTCTTGTATTCCTGATATGCGTGCCAAGACTGACCTTTGCGCACACTATCCGTGATATCAGTAATCTGTTCTGGTGTTAGCGTGGTCAGTGGCTGTGCTGGGAAAATCAGCACTTTCCCGGAATCCCAATCAAAACCAGCGTGAATTGACTGAACCTCAACTGAAGGTGTTGAACCAATGCTGCCAGGCGAATGAACAACGATCGTTACATCCATATCGCGACGATGGCTGTGGTTGTTGGACAAAATACGATTCACCAACTCAGAAAATTTGGAAAATTTCATGCTGATTCCCTTTGCTCTTCCTGGATAATGTTGTTGCAATCTTTCACGCACTCGTTGCAGATGAAAACGTTGTCCCCGGCAATTAACTTTTTAACGGTGTGCTGGGATTTGTTGCAGAAGCTGCAATAAAGCGTTGGACTGGCTGATACGGATGGTGCGCCAGATGTCAGCCGCGCGATGTCGTTCTTGCGACGCAATATCACACGGCTGCACTCGACCAGCATCTCCGGGGATATCTTCTCCTCCGTAGCGAGCGTTTCTAATCGTTCGAGTATGTGGAAGGCTTTTTCCTGGGTAATCCTGGGTAATTCAGCGTTACGCTCTGCCAGTTGTGCGGGCGTTAAACCTTCAGACTTCATGCACTCTCCTTTCGAAATAAACGTACTGATTAATCATTCCCAGGGGCATTTCGAGTTTTTCTGCGATCTCACGGCGGGGAACACCACACTGATGAAGCTGCCGCGCCAGTTCTATATCGCTCTGCCGGTATTTGGCTGACTGGTGAAAGTCTCCTTTCAGAATCATGCTGATCCGCAGTTGCCGCGCTTTAGTCCTGACTGCGCCACCGGTACGTCCGATCAGTCTCCCAATAGTCTCGACTGTCATAGTTCCGGCGCACTGGCGGAGTATCATGATTTCCGCCCTTCCCCATCCCCGCCAGCTCACGCCGACATCCTCTGAGACATAAACTCCACAAAACGAACTGCATCTTCAGAAACAACGCCGCATGACTTCAGATAATTCATTGCGTCATTAGGTAGCGGATTAGTTGGTTCGGCATTTGCCAGGGATTGAGATAAACGCGTGATTAATTTGACCATTCTCCGCTGTCGGAGGTTGTATCCTTCGGCTAAAGACAGGTAACTGGAAAGGGTATTGCTTAAGCGAGCGCGAAGCTGATCCGTGCCGTGACATTCAATAGCAACATCACGTAACGCATCGACCAGTTCGCGGTAAATATGCGCTGCCATTCTGCAATCTGTGTCAGATGGCGCTTCATAAATTACCGTCAGCTCCAGTTTTTCAGCCAGGGCGTGTTCTGCTCGTGCTCCTGCGGACGCTTCCCAGCCCTTAAGCAGATAGATAGCATCAGCAGAACGCACCATTGCCAGGCAAATATCCATGTATTCACTCTGACAAAGGCCACCAGGTAACACCGCTGGATTCAGAACGATATGCCCTTCAGCCGTCAGCTCACTCGCCTTCGCATTAAACGCCGCGCGGTTGTAATCTGGATAACCAGTCATCGGACCCGCGATGTAAATTTTCAAAACACGTTTCACCATCAAAATTTCCCCAGCATCGTGACGCAAAACATAAGCACTGCAAAAAGCTCAATACCAAGCTCAAGTAGCGCCAACGCGCCGAAAAACAGCACATAAAACAGGCCGATCTCATTCACAGGTGGCTGGTGGATCGCACTTAAGGCTATAAGCATCATGTCCTCCAAACAGTAAACAGCGACTGATATTAATGTTTTATGTTAGAAAATCAATTTTGAATATCTAACAAAGATGATCAATCATAAAAAAATCGCTGATAAGTAAGAGGCAGCCAACATGCAGAGACAGAGTTATTGGGAGAAACAGAGACAAAAAGCCATGCAAAAACTGGCTGATCCGGAATGGCGGGAAGAGCAAAGGGCAAAACGTCTTCAGCAGGCTCAACGCCAGCAGCAACGCGCAAGGGAAAAAGCCGCATCGCCTGAATATCGTCAAAAGAAACTTGAAAAAGTGAGGCAAAGTGAACAGCGCAGAAGAGAGAGGGCGGCGTCAGCCCTCCCCAAAAAAACGCGCCCGTCACGCGGATTAAAAGGGAGATCACTCACAGCAGAAGAGCGCCGGATACAGGACGCTATAGGCAAACTCCCCTGTATTGCCTGCCATCTTCACGGGAAGCATAGCCCTGTCGTATCTCTCCACCACATATTTGGCAGAACGGCTAAAGATGCCCATAAATACGTTCTCCCTTTGTGTAAATGGCACCACCAGCACGCAGCGCCAGCAGAGATCCGCGAACAATATCCCTGGTTGGTTCCTGTTCATGCTGATGGAAAAATAGGCGGGAAAGCAGATTTTATACGGCACAATGCCGAAGAGATGACGCTCTATCAGACGGTGCAAGAAATGGTGAATTAATTTTCTAACATTTTATGTTGAGTTTGAAATTTACTGATTGTACATTTTGATTAGATTGGTTCACCGCTCGACGCAACGAGACAAATCCTCAAGGATTTCGTATGATTGCCAATGTCATAGTTATGGCAGCGCAATACAGGTGGCTAAAAGCCCCCGTTGACTCACGGTGTTCCAACCTGTATTGCGCCGCCACCAGACCGTGGAACAGTCTGTGACGGCTTCGAAAGCAAGGAGTCACTATGAACAATTACAAACTTTTCCCATCACTCACCGTCTACTCACGCAATAACCTGCGTTCTTTGCTCCCATCAAAACTGGAGGGAGTATCAAAATGACCGTTCGCTACCTGAATTATCAAATCCAGAACATCACTGGCGGTTGCTATGACTGGTTTGTCACTCTCGGAAAAGAAGTGATTACAGGGAAACTGGATGAAGTGAAAGCTAAGGCGTTGGCTTATGCCTGTAAACAATCCATGAAAATGAAAAGAAAAAAATAACAATGGGAACAATCCGCCCCACTCCGCTATAAGGTGGGGCGGCATAATTAATACTGGTTAAAACTCACCTGCACGCTGTTTTTCAAGCACAGATTTAACATTTGGCGCTTTACCCTCAAAAGAATGGAAAGTGCCACATTTTTCTGTCTTCACCTCGCGCAGAGCTTCGCCATCGGCATTCTGCCATTGATGGGATAATGTCATATCACCGCGAGAAGGAACATCAAGCGAGTACAGCGTATAAGTGCCTCCCATCTCTGCATATTCCTGGAACACATAACTCATTACGTCAGATTCAGTTTTACGATGTGCGTTATCGACCTTATTCCCGTTCAGAAATATAGCGTTTGGATAGATTTTTATATCAAACTGACCGCATTTCACTTGCAGATTCCCAGCGTCTGCCAGCAAAGGAAAAGCAGCCAATAAAGCAATAGCTAATTTTTTCAATTTTGCCTCCGCTACGTAACTTATTGCCCGTACTTTTTACACCATTGCTCTGCCATTTGTTTGGCTAAAGGACCAGCCACTGCACTGTATTCTGCTGTTTTACTTTGCACACATGATGCAGATGGTTTTTTATTGCGCTGCTCAGTTAGTTGGCGCTCATAAGCCATCATGCTATCGAACCCGGCAACATCGCTTTGGCGAAGCATTCTCTTTTTAACCAAAAATTGCTGCCCTTCTGGCACCAAGGCAAGCATAAAAAGTGGCTGCAATAGCTCACCTAATCCTTGCTGGCGATACACTTCGAATTGCTGCCATCCCTGACTTAATCTGGCAAGAGTATCTTTAGTTGAATAACCTGTTTTTGTTATAGCTTTATCAGTCAGATACGCTGTATATGCAAAAACGCAAAAGTCAGAATTGCCAACAAACTGAGTGCCAACAGGCCGCAATGGGATGCCCTCCCTCTTGCAAAAGTCCAATATCGCCGCCTGCGAACGATCCCCGCCAGCATTATTCATAACCTGCTTCCCTGCCCTGAATTGTGCGGGTAACGCAGTTGCAGTGGCTGTATTTACAGATACACATCCCAGCATAGCCGCGAGCGCGGCCCCCAAAACCCTTAACTTCACTACACCGTCCTTCATGTAAACAAAATGAAGTTTTATGTTATAAAAACAACAAGCTACATCAACATGATTTAGGCCAAATTTCAGGCAAATAAAAAATCCACAAAAAAGTAGTTGACACTATTCTGGAAATCACAAACTGCACATAATCCATCGCGCTAACGGCTCCCGTTGAAGGTTCTTTTGACGATTAACTTTCAGCCGAAGCGCGGTAGGGAGTCATAACGCCAAAGCAGGCCGCCATGTGCGGCCTTTTTTTGTATCCGTCATCCGTGGAGGAAGGACAATGGAAAAGATCGCAATATTCAGCCTGACCACCAGCAAACCGCAAATGCTCACTGCAATACTGAAAGACGGCGCTCTCGTGATTAACGAAGTAAAACCCCTTCCCGCGTCAGCATTGGAACAAAAGCAAAAAATTCCTCCAGCTATAGCAGCCCTGCGGAAAAGCAAATTTAAGGTGCTGGTAGACGAAATTACGCCAACGATCTCCGCTGGCACCGGAGCAAGCCAGGTAACACTCAAGACACGTCATGCCGACGGCAGAGCTGCGATCATCGTCGGGATGGAAAGATACAGAGAGCTAAAACTCCAGAAGCTATTATCCCTGCCGCAAAATAACAAAGGTGCTTTCGAAATCCCCGACTCCATCGTTGACACCGAATACAACGGTAACGGAGAAGAAGTCTACCGGGTGAACTGGCAGGACATCAGGCCGGAACATATTCTTATGATCCTGTGTTGCTACGCGACCGTATACCACAACGTTGCCAGTGCGGATTACGTGGAACAGATGACAGGTACAGTCGAGAAAGAGCACAAAACAGGCATCCTCGCTTCGTTCCTGTCCATTATTGGGCATGAAAAGGTTAAAGCAGGCAGTCCCCAGCCAAATTCACTGGCTGGGAAAGAAGTTGATGAAGATACAGTGATACTTTGATCACATCAGTAGCTTTGTTAACTCCCGCAATACCAGGTAGAAGAGTAACAAAAACACTGACGTGGACACCTGCTTAGTTAAAGAGGCGCTAATGAATTTATTCAATAAATCAATCAGCTTATTAAAAGTATTCATCTTGTCGAATCCCTTCGATCTGTAGATAACAACCAGCTCACTATCGAGCTGGTCCATGCCTTAAGTTTAATGAAAGTCACTTGTTGACAATCAATAAATTCCAGAACAACGAACTAACTCTGTTCATCCGAATAGTGCTTGCACTTTGCCCTCTCCGTGTGTACTGTGTATACACAGGATACAGGCACGGATGAAGTTATTTTGATTAAGTCATTTCGCCATAAAGGGCTTGAACGATTTTTCAAGACAGGATCAACAGCAGGCATTCAAGCTAAACATGCGATTAAGCTACGCATTCAATTGACTGCTCTTAATGCAGCTAAACGCCCGGACGATATGTCTGCGCCGGGATGGGAATTGCACCCACTAAAGGGGGCAGACCTTAAAGGTCACTGGGCAATATCAGTAAACGGTAACTGGCGACTTACCTTCCGATTTGAAGGCGAAGACGCAATTCTTGTTGACTATCAGGATTATCATTGAGGAACACTATGAGTCGTATGCATAATCCCGCGCATCCTGGCGCGGTTCTTCGTGAGTATCTGGGAGACATATCAGTCACAGATGCAGCTGCCGCATTAGGCATTACTCGCACGGCGCTTTCTCGGATTCTGAACGAGAAAGCAGGGATTTCTGCTGATATGGCGCTTCGTCTGGAATCTGCTCTGGGAACCAGTGCCGAGATGTGGACTGGTATGCAATCCCAGTATGAGCTTTGGGTCGCTTCACAAACCGCTCGCCCAAATATCCGCCCGTTATTTTTCCACGCTTAATTTCACAGCGTCACCCGCCCTGGTGACGCTGCTTTCTCGCATTTCACATCCTCCATAAAGTTTCCCCAGGTTATGACTGAGGAGCTTTGTTATGGGCTATAGCAGACTCGACGATAGGTACATTGAAGACGATATTTTTCGTGCGCTGTTTCACCAGGAAATGATTAAGCGGGTATCGGAGTATCACTCTGATAATTTCCAGTACACGATAAAGATTGATGAAGTATATCGTTCAGACCTTGCAGCCTACAGGGCGTATGGCAATGCAGATTTGCGCTGGGTATTCCGGGTGCTGGTGGGCCATGAGTCAGAAATGGAAGAAATGCCCGCCGGGACCACGTTAACTCTTCCTGATGTCGCATGGCTGAGGAACAAGATCCGTGATTACGCGAGCGCGGAACCGGAGATAGAAAATGCCTGATTTCCTGAAAAACCAGGACGGGCGCTATATCACTGACGGCCTGTCCTCTAAGGACTTCACGCGTTTATTCGAGCTTATCAGGAAAGAACAAACCCGTAAGCGCCGACAAGCTCACCGGACGCTGACGCCAGGTAGACTGAGGAACAAATCCGCCGAAGATATTCTCAAGTTAGGGAAGAAAAAAGGCGGCACGTTCTTCACGCGAGACGACCTGAAAGGTTTCGAAAAGCTACGGAGTAAAACGCGCGAAAAATATGACAGCAAGACGGCTGGCATCACATACGCCCAGCTGGTGGCATCCAGCCAGGCAATCGATATTAAGCGTGCAAATAACGCCGTGGATGACGGATCTGGTATCAAAAGAGCTACACCCGTATCTCTTCGCCACAATGTGATTAATATCCGCGTAGAAGCATCGGATATATCCGTCCACCAGCACCATATCGTCCGTATACGCTTTGAAGAATGGGATCAGATGGTTGATGACATCGCAGAAGACGATAAATCAGCTCTCAAAATCACTAAATCACTGTGCGCCGGGCGAGTGTCTTTCGATTGTGACTGTGGTCGTCATCAATACTGGTATCGTTACATTGCTACTGCGGGTAACTTTGCCCTGGCCCCGCCAAAAGAATACGCCTATCCAAAAGTTCGTAACCCTAAGCTACAAGGCGTCGCCTGTAAACACGTGATCCACTCAATGACGCGGTTACAGTCCGCCAGTTGGCAAATGAGTATTGCTCGTGCGTTACAAAAGGCCGCAACGCAAATTGCATTTGGTGACGATCGGCGCCGTACAACCAAACACTTCTCAAAAGAAGACGAGAAGGAGTTTAATCGCAATCGTAGCAGTAAAACGAACGTTGACGCCGCCAAGCGCGAATGGAGGCTCTATCAGAAGCGCCAGACCGCTTTAAGTACAAAACTGGCAAAGGACAACGGCAAGATCGACAAGCTACGTGACCAACTGACCAGGGCCAGAAAGTTGTCAGACGCACAGAAAAAACGGGCGGAGGCAAAAGAAGCAGCTTTGCAACGAGAGAAACAGAAAAACAAGGAACTTCAGCAACGCCTTGCTGATCAGTTCGCACTGAAGAAGCAGGCGTTTATTGATGCTCTTATCATGACGGGCACGCCACCAGCACAAGCAGAAAAGATGTTTGTGGAATATGTGAAGAACAATGCTAAAACTTAACGTCATCCCCGCCCTTCTGGGCGGGGATGAACTCATTCCAGTTCTTCTGGTTGGAGATTATGACATCTCTCCGCCACGAGCTTCTTCCTCACGCTCTTTCAACCAAGCTAGCACCTCGTCTTCATACCAGCCAATGCGACGCAGCCCGATACGGAATCCTTTGGGGAACTCGCCTCTATTAATCATCTTCGTCAGGGTCCGATCAGACTTGATGCGTAGCAAGGTCTTGACCTCTGATGTCAAAAGAATCTTCCTCATTTTGTATTATCTCTCTATTGCACTCAATACTTTCCACGCTCTGAGCGACGTGTCTCTCTACTCAACTGGTTACTTATGCACAAATTCACTTCGCAACAAGCAATAGTACAACAATCAGCCTAAGACACGAATAATGATATAATAACAATAAAAAAATGCAAATGTAGCATAAAAGATGGCTTTGTGATGAATTGTAACCCAATTCACCATGCGCAAGTGCAAGTGCAACTTGAGCTTGTTCATGTGAAATCACAATCTCCAGACAATGCCCCTCGATACCTGATAAATCGACCTTTGAGGATGCTTATGGGCCGTTTTGACGAATGGTTTTCTGACGATGCAAACCTGGCAAGTAAGGGGTCAGAACATGACAGCACGCAGAGAGAAACGCCAGCGCCGATTGAAGCGAATGCAGGAGGCGCGCCGGAACATGGCAATACCAGTTCGGATTCATTCAGCATTCTGGAAGAGCAACCCGCCGCCAAAGCTGATAGCCATGATAATTTTGCTGATAGCAACGGTGGCCTTACTCCAGATGCTGGCGAATCAGATATAGCCATACTTCCACCTTCCCTGGCAGGCAGAGAACCAACTCCACAGCTAAAAGCGCGCTATAACGGGCATAAAGCCTTTAACGACCAAATCCGCGCAGACTGGATGCTGATTATTGAATCCAGCCCAGACGCGTTTCAGGCTCTCTTATATCGACCAGATGTTGGCACATATGGGGTAGTCAGCGACGAAACAGGAGAAGAGTCATTCACTGAACTGGATAACAACCAGCGCGAACTGACTTACCAGGAACCTGAAATCGTTTATGTGCTGGATAACCCGGACGGGCGTGACTCTTTCCATGCGATTGACGCAGACGGTGAGCAGGATGGCTTAACCGATGATGTTCTGATTCTGCGTATTGCAGCAAATAACGTCCCCGTCGGGTCAATTCTTGAATGGAATGAAGAGATGGTAAACGGCGTAGCCCGCCGCTGGTGGTACGTGCACCGTATTTTTAGCTACGGCACACAGCATGTTGGTTCGCTTTACTACTGCATACCTGCCAGGAATTTTGATACGACTCAAAACGGAGTGATCGAATGACTTCAAATAAAACCCTCCTGGCGCGAACAGGTGAATGGCAAACCTCACGCACAGGGAAATTCCAGACCACGGGCTTTGAAAACGTGGATAACGCGTTTGCTACGCTAATCAGCAATATCTTTTCTGATATCTTACTGGTGGCCCCCGCGCCGGAAGAAAAACGCTTTGCGTCATTCCTGAATCGTCCACCAGCAGAGCGTGTCTATGTGGCCCGTTTCGACAATGCGATCGAGTTTCTTAAAGCAGTTCGTCGCGCAAATGCTGGGCAAGGAAGAAAACCGGAAAACCAGAACATTAATCGCGATGCCTTGCCGTTGATCAACATCTCCCGGTCTATGGATATCAGCTATATCAATGATGATCAGCAGATAGACCGCAGGCAAACTGCCAGTTTTTGCAACCCGGATACTGGAATGCCTTTAGCGACTCTGGAATACACCCAGGCTATCCTGACTTATGACGTTACGTTAATGGCTACTGATAAAGCAACCATGAGTCTGATGTGTAATTCGCTGGGCGCGCGGCTCCGCCTGATGACCGGAACACAATTTGAGGCAAACACTAACCTGGTGCGTGTTCCTGTTCCTCTGATTTGCTCCATTCAGGATGCTAAAGACGTTGGATTTACGGATGTTTCGGCACCAGTGGGAGAAGAGAGGATTTATGCTACTCAGGCACCTGTAAGCGTCATTGCGGATGTAATCACAGCCTGGGAATTGGACGCGAAACGCGTTGTTACTGAAACCTCGCTGGCTATGGGGTAATCAATGTCCCAGGAGTTACAACAATACTTCCTCCAGTCAGTCACAATTAACGATAACAAAGTGCCACGAGACTGGATTTTTACCGCAGTGTACGTGGAAAAGAGCAGCCTTAAAGCGCCGTTATTGAAGCTGGAAATTCATGACATGACAGGCACCATAATTGATGACTGGAAAGCTAAATACGGTGCATCGCTGGTGGCTGAAATGGGCGATCCAAACGGTAATGCAGGCACTTTTAAAACAACTTTTTTTGTTACGTCAGCAATGCTGGCTGGGGATGTAGTTACCGTTATTGCGGTCAGTGAAGACGTGCATCGGTTTAAGATCCCCTCCCCTCGCACCAATCTACACACGAACAAAACGCCGGACACCATATTCAAGGCGTATAGCGGCAATCTTAAAATTTCCAGCAGTGTCTTAAAGCGTGCGGTTACATATCACCTGAACGCAGGCGACAAACCGTCAAAAATGCTCTCGCAGATAGCGCGAGACAAAGGTGCATTATGTTGGGTATGCCGGGGGGAATTTAACTTTTACACCCTGGCTGATCTGATGAAGCAAACGCCATCATTTACCTACGAGGGGAATAACCCTAAAGCAGAATACACTTTGTCCAAAATGCGCCTACTCCAACAGGAACATGCGACAACAGCAAAGAATCAATATCGTTTTGTTGGGTATTCCATGACCGATGGCTACGTCGAATATGGCGATAGCTCACTCCCAGTGCGTTATATATCCGACTCTGATATGGAAACTCTTCGCAATATGCAGCTGTCTCTCGTCCCCAAAATGGATATAGAAGTCGCAGGCAATCCGGATATAAAACCGGGAATGGTAATAGAGATTATCGTATACCGCTATGACCAGGAAAACCGCATTGATGAATCAATGCCCCGCAAGCTGATAGTAAAAAATGTTGCGCACTTTGAAGACCGCGTAGGCTACACAACACGAATGATATTAGGAGTGCCGAACAAATGAAGCGTAGAGCGCAAATTGTTGGAACTGTGCACCCGGCAGGGCTTATGCGTGCTCAGGTCCGTGTTTTACCAGACTGGAATGGCGTTCCTGATGACGATCTACCCTGGGCAGAATACCTGTTACCCATAGGTAACGCGTTTGTACCTACAGTAAAAGGCGACCTGGTATGGGTAGAGTTTCCTTATCTGGATGTTAATGGTCGAATTGATACCAGACGCCCAATGATAGTTGGCGCAGCTCAGGATGCGCCTGGCGGAGTACCAAACGTCGCGCCGGAGGCGTCAGGCAATGGTAGCGGCTGGACGCCACCAGAAGTAGACGGAGCGCCTCCCCGCCCGCAATTTTCGGCGACAAAAGATTTCGTGATTCACCGCAACAATGTGCTCGAAGTGCGAACGGCTGGCGGTGGATATGAAATAGCGAATACGGCAGCAGGCTCAAGGATTGGAATGAATGAATCAGGGCAGATATACATCATTGGTCCGGCTGATGTAGTAGTGAATGCGGGAGGGAGTGTTAACGTCAAATCAGCCGATAACATCAGCGTTAATGGCAAAAACATTACTGTGACAGCCGACGAAAATATTGATTTCAAGGCTGGAGGCACCTTCCAGGCTATCGCAAGCAACTTTGATTTCAAGAAGGGATAGAAAATACATCCAATTATGTTAGATAATTGAATAGAATTTTCTAACATAATTGGTGAAACATGAGATCAGTCGCTTTCAAAAACATCTTCATCTATCGTCTTTCACGTGAAGTTAACTGGAGTGCCGCAGAAGTATCCGATGCTCTTAGCAAATTCGTGTTTACTCCTTGCGGTTCTCAGGACACAGCTAAAGTCGGTTGGACACCTGTTCTTGGTGACAACCTCACCCATGAATACCAGGGTTTTCTGCTAATACAGCATAAGCGAGAAGAAAAAATTCTCCCCTCGCAGGTGCTCAAGGAAGAGTTGCAGAAAAAAGTCCTGAAACTCGAAGAAGAGCAAGCCCGCAAGCTGAAGAAAACGGAAAGAGACAGTCTTAAAGATGAAGTCCTGCATTCACTTTTGCCTCGCGCGTTCACGAGAAAATCACTCGCCAAAATCCTGATCGACCGCAGCAACCATCTGGTATTCGTTGAGGCAAGCAGCGCCAAAAAGGCAGAGGACCAGCTGGCTTTATTGCGAAAGTCGCTCGGCAGCCTGCCTGTCATTCCATTCACACCACGCGAACCGCTGGAGATTACAATGACCGAGTGGTTTAAAAGCGGCTTCCCTGCCGGATTTACAGCAGGTGAAGACGCCACATTAAAGGGTCTGCTCGATAATGGTGGTGCCGTTCGCTGCAACAAAGTTGATCTACAGTCCGACGAGATTATGTCTCACATTGAGGCGGGGAAAGTAGCTACGACCGTTGCAATTAACTGGATGGACCGTGCGTCGTTCAGAGTCAACGATGATATGAGTATCAAAGCCCTGACATTCTGTGATGATCTCTATGACCAGAACGACGATATCGACCGGGAGGATGTAGCACAACGATTTGATGCTGATTTCGTGCTCTTTACGGGCGAATTATCTGCACTGTTTAACGCGCTGGTGGAGGCCATTGGCGGTGAAGCAGAACGATAATAACCGACCGCTTGTTGTGAGTCTTTGTGATTTTACGGGGGCAATGGTTGCCCCCTGGCTGGAATACGGTGTCGATGCCGCTATCGTCGATCCACAGCACTTATCGACCAGTGACGAGCGGATGCAATCAGGTGCCGTTCTGACGCGTATTAGTGCGATCATCGATAGCGATGAAGTATACGCTTTTCTCCGTAAGAATTTGCAGCGCATCGTGTTTCTGGCCGGGTTCCCACCGTGTACTGACCTGGCTGTTTCCGGCGCGCGCTGGTTTTCGGACAAGGCTAATAAAGATCCGGTTTTCCAGTTCAAAGCAATGCAGGTTGTCTGGCAGTGTTATGACATTGCAAAGATGATCGGTTGTCCGTACATGATTGAAAATCCGGTCAGCAAAATATCGACATTCTGGCGTAAGCCAGATCACATCTTTCACCCTTACTTCTTCACTGCATATTGTCAGGAAGATAACTACACCAAAAAAACATGCCTCTGGAGCGGCCAGGGCTTTGTCATGCCTGATGCCCTAATGGACGAATCATTAGGCAAGCCAGATAACAGAATCCATGCCGCGCCACCAGGGCCTGACAGGGCTAATTTTCGAAGTGCTACTCCACATGGATTCGCAAAGGCAGTTTTCGAAGCGAATAAGGGGGTGCTCTATGAGTAAATCTATAGCACGCATAGCCATAGAAAAACAGGATACGATGGCTGAAATTAGCTATATGCGCACCATTCGGACTCCGGATGAATATGAGCGTCCGATATTCAAATGGGTAGGTGGTAAATTCTCAGAATTGCCTACAGTGCTTGAGCATCTACCACACGGTAAGCGGTTAATAGAACCATTCGTTGGTGGCGGTTCCGTATTTACGAATGCAGGATTTCGCCACAACCTGCTTAATGATATTAACGGTGACCTGATTAACTTCTATCAGACATTGCAGCGAGAAGGACATTCGCTCGTCACGCTGTCATATAGTTTTTTCAAAAATTACAACAACGCTGACGCTTACCTCGAAGTGCGTGAGGCATTTAACAGAGGAAAGTATGACCAGCTACATCATGCTGCCGCCTTTTTGTACCTTAATCGGCACTGTTTTAATGGCGTAACGCGGTACAACCAAAATGGCGAGTTCAACGTGGGGTATGGCAAATACAAAGCGCCCTACTTCCCACATGCAGAGATGGAGGCATTTTTGGCTGATGACGTACTCAAAAACACGTCCTTTGTATCAGGTGACTTTGCTGGCGTCATCGAGGCGGCTGGTGAAGGCGATGTGATTTTTTGCGATCCGCCGTATGAACCGCTGCCGGATACAGAAGGGTTTACCAGTTATTCAGGAAATAGCTTCCGTTTCGACGAACAGAAACGGCTGGTATCTCTATTGGTGGAAGCCCACCAGCGCGGCGCTAAGGTAGTGATAACAAATAGTGGTGCGCCAAACATCCGTGAACTATATGAAGGAAACGGGTTTAAAGTACATCATATGGCAGCCAGACGGTCGGTGTCCTGCAAGGCGTCAACACGTGTAGTTGCTAACGATATAATTGCAATAATGAAGTAAAAAACGCCGCAGTAGCGGCGTTTACTTTTTTATGTGGCGAAATACCTATTAACCTAACTTCGCCCAGGTATCACGCAGCCCAACGGTGCGGTTAAATACCGGTTTTTCCGCCGTAGAATGGCGGCTGTCGAGGCAGAAATAACCTTCACGCTCAAACTGGAATGCTTTACCCGCTACCGCTTCTTTCAGCGACGGTTCAGCAAAACCCTGTTTGATCACCAGCGATTCCGGGTTAATCACCGACAGGAAATCATCAGCAGCACCTGGGTTCGGCACGCTGAACAGACGATCGTACAGGCGGATTTCAACCGGCAGCGCATGTGCCGCGCTCACCCAGTGAATAACGCCTTTCACTTTACGACCATCTGCCGGATCTTTGCTTAAGGTGTCGGCGTCATAAGTACAGAAGATGGTGGTGATATTGCCTTCGGCATCTTTCTCCACGCGTTCAGCCTTAATGACGTAAGCATTACGCAGACGCACTTCTTTACCCAGCACCAGACGTTTGTACTGCTTGTTAGCTTCTTCTCGGAAATCGGCGCGGTCGATCCAAATCTCACCGCTAAACGGCACCTGACGGCTACCCATTTCCGGTTTGTTTGGATGGTTCGGCATGGTGACCATTTCGCCTTCTCCCTGATAGTTTTCGATGACCAGTTTCACCGGATCGATAACCGCCATTGCGCGCGGCGCATTTTCGTTGAGATCTTCACGGATGCAGGATTCCAGCGACGCCATCTCAATGGTGTTGTCCTGCTTGGTCACGCCGATGCGTTTGCAGAACTCACGAATAGAAGCCGCAGTGTAACCACGACGACGCAGACCGGAAATGGTCGGCATACGCGGGTCATCCCAGCCTTCAACGTGCTTGTCGGTCACCAGCAGGTTCAGCTTACGCTTGGACATCACAGTGTATTCCAGATTCAGGCGCGAGAATTCGTACTGGCGCGGGTGAACAGGAATGGTGATGTTGTCCAGCACCCAGTCGTACAGGCGACGGTTGTCCTGGAACTCAAGCGTACACAGAGAGTGCGTAATACCTTCCAGCGCATCGCTGATGCAGTGGGTGAAGTCGTACATCGGGTAGATGCACCACTTGTTGCCAGTCTGGTGGTGTTCAGCAAACTTAATGCGGTACAGCACCGGATCGCGCATCACGATAAACGGCGACGCCATGTCGATTTTCGCACGCAGGCAGGCTTTACCTTCTTCAAAACCACCGGCACGCATTTTTTCGAACAGCGCCAGGTTCTCTTCAACGCTGCGATCGCGGTACGGGCTGTTTTTACCCGGCTGCGTCAGGGTGCCGCGGTATTCGCGGATCTGTTCCGGCGTCAGTTCGTCAACATACGCCAGGCCTTTGTTGATCAGTTCAACAGCATAGGCGTGGAGCTGATCAAAATAATCGGAGGAGTAACGGACGTTACCAGACCAGTGAAAACCTAACCATTCAACGTCGTTTTTAATCGACTCGACGTACTCGATATCTTCTTTTACCGGGTTAGTGTCGTCGAAACGCAGGTTGCACTGGCCTTTATAGTCCTGGGCGATCCCGAAGTTCAGGCAGATAGATTTCGCATGACCAATATGCAGATAGCCATTCGGTTCCGGCGGGAAACGGGTATGTACTGTGGTGTGCTTACCACTTGCCAGATCTTCATCGATGATCTGACGAATAAAGTTAGTCGGGCGGGCTTCTGCCTCACTCATTGTGGATTCCTCAAAGCGTAAAAAACGTATAACAGCGTATGATCTTATAAGCCGAATAGGCTGACAACCACTAGTTGATTAGAAATTGCTTTCTATCGTTATTTCAATAATGAGCTTTTTCATCAAGCCCACTTCTGCTCATAAGTAAACCAGTGCTATATGGTACACAATTGGCACCAAAAAGGATGTAAAGGTGCACCAAATCGGTGCTACATTGGTACACCTTTGATTCAAGAATTTTTAAGTTCTAAAACCAACCTGAAAGACATTATTTTGCTTCCTCAGACTCCGCTAACATGAGGATTGCATGCCGAATCAAGTTCAATTTGCTGCGGTTCAGTTTTTTGCTTAAATCATCGAGTACGCCGTACTCATATTCATTAAAGCTCACGCGTATGGATTTAAAGTCGCGCGGCGCATCTTTATCAAGCACCTTCCCCGTTGTAATTTCATCCGGGATTAAATCCGCTTTGCTGGCGAACTCTTCAATTCTTCGCTCAAGTTCCGGATCAGTAGCCTTAGGCGCTTTAGCTGGTTCTCGACGTTTAATCACTTAGCAACTCCTTAACTAACATCTGAATTTCACCTTTCGCCTTACCGTTATCCATCTCAACAACACCCTTTCCTTCAGCCATGCAGTCGCGGTAAACCTTGCGATCGCGAATAATGGTTTTCAGCAATTTCAGTTGCGGATATTCTGCCAGATACTCTTTGGCCTCATTTGCTTCATTCACAACCGGATTTGACGGGGCCATCGTTAAGACTGCGCACGCCTTAATATTGGGATTAGGCATCAGATCCAAAGCCTCTTCAAACACCTCAACAAAGTGTGCCAGCGTGTCCAAATCTGGCTGAGACGGCCTGAATGGAACCAATAGAATATCCGCCGCCGTTATACCTGTGCGCATCTCTTTACTATCACGACCTGCGGTATCAACAACCACGTATTCATATCGATTGTTAAGATCGAGCAGAGTTTCTCGAATATTTCCAAACTTCTGGACGCAATGAATAACTGGTGTCACTTCGGACGAATTACGGTCTGACGCCCATCGAGCTGCCGTTCCCTGCTTATCAGCATCAATCAAGACGACATCTTTGTTTTTTCGGGCCAGCTCGGCACAAATATTGACGCTGGTGGTTGACTTGCCACAGCCTCCCTTTTGACTTGCTACCAGGATAATCATGTCCATACCTCGGCTTTATTTTGGCTCTATTTTTACACTAAAACGGCACCACATTTACACATCAACGGTACAGCAATAGCACCATTCTTAATGCCGGAACTATAACATCAAATCCGATGGATACTGGTACACGTTTTGCGCCTGAATAGCACTAAATTAGCACCAAGTATGCACCAGTACATTAACGACTCCCATTTGGTGTCGCTTTGATGCCATTTTAACACCAAAAAGGAACAAAAAAGGCTGCAATTTGCAGCCTTAAAATAGAGTTTTGACCATCAATCAGGTAGAGAATCAGCAAGATTACGCGCCGACGCGCTTTTGGCAACAACTTGCTCCTTCGCTGGCTCAATGGCGGCAGGGTGCTCCTCAACAGCAGCAGGTAATTCCAGGAAGGATGCCAGCATTTTTCGGATCTGCTCCGGGTTATTGACTTCGGTCAGCAGGGAAGCCAGTAATCCAGGAAGCCTGCTATCGACTTCTCCCAGCGCAAGCCCTGCCAACAATGCAGTTCTTGCCATATCGCTATGTTTTTTTATCTTCTCGCTCGCCGCCTTTTCATTGGCATAAGCCCCTGGGCGAAGATAAATCATCACTTTCTTACGTTCCTGAGACATGGACATACCTCGTTAACCGATTGCTTTCAGGCCATGAACAAGAGCAAGTTGCGGGTCATCCGCCACGAAGAAACGGTCATCGCGAATATTAACTTGCTCGCGAATTGCATCAGCCACCAGCGGTGCGCCGCCACCGATCACCATGACATGCGTATATCCTTTAAAATCGCCAATCACATCAAGAACGCGGGTACGCAGACGGTCAATACTTGCAGCAATGGCCTTTTTCACATCACCAATAGCTGATGGGTCATTGATATTGTCGTTCAGATAATCTTCATCGTGGCGGTTAATAATGAGCTGATCGACATTGTAATTTGACGTTTCGGTATTGGCTCTGGCAAGTGCTTGCCTTACTTCCCTGGTAACCAGAGAGACGCCAAGATTCGAATCGCCAAAAACACGGGAAACTGCCGTCATTTGCCCGGCGACCATTGAAACATCAAGGGTAGTTCCACCCAAATCGACGATAAGAACAGAGTGGGCAGGGGTCAGATTGTCGCACAGGCCAATTCCTGCCGGAATAGACTCCGGGCGTACCGTGACTTTCTTAATCGTGAATACATTGCCTTTATTCAGCGTGACGGGGCGCATAAGGCTGGCTTTCTTGCGCTCGATGTTATCGAGATTGTATTGCGCGTCGTCGTCGTAAAACTCCGCCAGTGGCAGCGTAACCACAATTTCTACTTCCTGCGGCTCAATGCCACTTGTCAGCAGGGCGTGGTGAACAGCCAGGACGTTAAGCGGGCTGTATTGCCATTCAACGTTATTCGTCGGCAGAACATCTGGCGAGATCAAATCATACGAATACTTTTCGTCGTCAATGACATAGTTAAATGTCTTGCCAGCACCAAATGTTGCTGACCATCCGCGCTTAAAGCTGTTAGGGCTGATGTGCGTGCGAGTTTCCCCGTCGTGTTCCCACAGCATTTTGATATTTGTTGAACCATCGTCGATAAAAATGCGCATCTTCTTGCTCCACTTCTGAGACACATTTGAGAATCAAATCATGATTTTAAAAGAGAAGGCATCGAAAATCCACATAATTAGAGATAAATAAGAGTCATAATTGAGGTTGTTTTGAGAATATCTTTAATCGCCTGCTGGGCACTTGGATAGAAGTGAGAACAATTTGAGAACAATTTGAGAACAAAACGGGAATTGTAAATGTTCCGTGATTTCACTCTCTCTTTGAGTGACGAAATAACAAAGTGATGACAATAGGCGAATAACCAGGAGATGAAGAATGAGCGCAATAGCCACCAGCGACACACTTTGTTCCGGTCACGGAGGATTTCCGCCGCGACTGGTAGCTGAAACCGTTCCATGGTTCACCGTCAACGGTAAGCCAGTTGTTGTGGATGGTGCCATGTTTCCCAGCCATACAGATGGCAACAGTGCACATCCCGGATCGGCTGTATCGACACGGGCATGGTATTCAATAGGTGGAAAGGGAGTAGTCTGCGTAGGCGATCCGCTTTCTTGTGGTTCTGTTATCGCTAACGGCGAGGATATTTTTCAGGTCGCATAATGCTTGATTCAATAGGTGAAGTTAAAGCCTTCCAAATTCTGTCTGGTGCTGGTGCCTCCACACCGGAATCAATAACCATAAGCCGGGCGGCTTCTTCAAAAGCCTCGTCACTCGCGAGCGCAATACAGGAAATGGTTCACCCTGATAAAACCTATCCTGATTCAGTGTCGGCCTGGACGACTCAATTGCTTGGATTTTCCGAACAGCTCAATGAGGCCAGCAAGTCTTCTTCATCACTGGCTGACTCTCTTTCCCCATACACCACGCCATCAGAGTTGTTACAGATGAAGATTGGCTGGGAGTGCCACGCAAAAGGTAATGAACTGATCCCCGCGCCAGCGTTCGCCCTGGTAGAGGGGATGGGGAATGTTTCCATACCGCAATCATTAACGGACGCATTGGCGGCGCTGAAACTTGACGATCTGAATACCGCCATGAACGCCATAAACGCAAAAATTGAAGCTGCCGGGAGTGCCGGTGGTGATAGTGATGGTGGACAGGCTGGTGGAGGGGCAACACAGGCTCCGGACATTACTCAGGATGAAATTGATGCTTTACGGGAAGCAGTGACAGCCGCCGAAGTTTTACTCTCCGAAATTAACTCAGCAAGTGAGGGTGTCGTAGCCCTTACAGGTCGCATTAAAACGTCAACCACTCAGGCAACCAAAGGTTTAGAGAACGCTGTCGCCATCACGTTAACTGGTTCTCTACTGGATGATGCAGTAATGAGTCCGGCAATCAGTTTAATCATGCCACAAGGCGTTATCGATGCGCTCCAAAAGAACACCAAAAAGGAACCATAGAAACACCACTTAGGCACACAAAAGGATGTAAATTGGTACATGTTTAACACCAAAAATGAACCTGGAGAGGATGGTTTTGAAAAAGATAATTTTGATTGTAATTGCGCTTTTAGCCATTTCTGGAATTTACCGAACAACGACGGCAGTTATCGAACACATCAGGTATGTCCGATCGCTTGAAGACTCAAAATCACAACTGGAAAGCACGAACAACACGCTTTCTACCGCATTACAGTTAAGTGAGAACGCTCGCTCAGCCATGCTGACCGAAAACGAAAGAATTAAAGCACTGGAAAAGGAGTACCAGCGCAAAACAGCAGAACTGAATGCCAACCTAATCAAACAACGAGAGGAAAGCCAGAATGAAATCACTCGTCTTGAAACTGCGTTACGCCGTGCTGGGATTAACGATGTGCGTGTGCCTGATGACGTTATCAGGATGCAGCGGGAACGGGCAAAAGCCATCAACCAGCGTGCCAGTGAAAATTACCGTAGAAGCCACCAGCAAGCCGCAGGCAAATCTGATTGATTATTCCCCTTGTCTGGTGCCAGAGGACACGCCAGTGCTGTTAAACAAGTATCCAACATACACTGAACAGTTATTCAGCACGATCGATGAATGCAACCAACGAAACGCACTGAATAACCAAAGGAATAGGGAGATTTGGGAAGGGAAGGGTAATCACGGCTCCTGAAGCCAGATATCCTGGCTGTCAGCTTCTTCGAAACCGTGACAGACGTTAAAGTCACTCAAGCGATACTGACGCTGACGGCCTCTATTTCGCTCATGCCAATGCATATATCCACCAGCAAATGCCAGCGGGCAATCGCTATAGTCTATGTAGCCAATGCCATTCCCCAAACGCGCTTCGCGCGCCCCGGCTTTCCAGGACAGCAGAAAAGAGTCACGATCTGCCAGCATGACAACAAAATCATCCGGATCGCCTATGCAGTGAAGAATCCCGGCTTTGCACAACTGTTTTAGTGCTTTCGACTGTCCCAGAATGTCTTCACCGTAATACTGAAAACAATCATCAACAACAGCGGGATAGCCAGCAGGGGGATTCAGGCTGGTTGGTATAGCTGACGCGATCGCCAGCATTAAGCGATATTGTGTTTTTGATGGATTCGCGTGACTCATTTTGCCCCCCCCTGTTTACTCATTGTCGCCATGCGTTTTTTAACTCTGGAATATCTGCCATTTCAATTAACTTTCGCAGTCCAGCACTGACTTTCCCGTTGCCAATCACAGCAAGCCAATCTCTTACTGCTTTCGGCATGTAGAGCGTTGCTGTTACCGGCTCTTCAACCCTGGCAGGACATCCGCATACAGGCCATTTAATTGATTCCATAACTTCGGAGGCCGGGGTGAGGGCGGGGACATTGAGTATATCTCTACCAGAAAACTGGATAACGATCCGTTCAGCGAGCGAGAGTATCTCACTTTCGGCAAGAATTGATGCCAGTTGCGCCTCAACAAGAAAGCGGCTCGTTGTGTTCAGGGAGTGGCTTTTCGCGCCATTTTTATACGAAACAAAGATCCGATACGCCATAACCGTAATGATTTGTGTTAGAAAATTAAAATTAAACCACATAACAACACGTGTGTTAACAGATTTTATTTTACTAATGCTATTGACTAAATCACAAAGTTGGTATTGTTAGCGCGTCAAAAGAACCTTCACGCCGCGCCCGAATTTAGGGCTTAACCGTGAATAAAAACATTCAGCCAGCTCGTGATCGCGAGCGCGAGATTATGAATCGGGCGGCAAGCGTCATGGCTATGACCGTCGATCCGACCACCGATGCTGCGGGCAATATGATTGCTGATCAGGCAGCGATGATGGAGAACCTGGATAAAGCTATCCAGAAGGAGGCTATGTTTGAAGGCGTAAATCCAGAGGTTGCACGTCAGATCGCTGGTGGGTGGGCTATGTCTCTGCATGAGTACAAGCGCCAGCATGGTCACTACCCGGCAAGCGATATCCTGGCAAACGCACACATGGCACTTGAACGCCTGATGACTGAATGTGCCAGCGATACACACGTAGGCACTGGCAAGGCAATGTTTGAGTCTGTCGCGCAATCAATGCGTAGCTCTGACGGCGTAATGAAAGTTGCTCAATATGCTGCACTAATTCTGCCTGCCTCTCTGGGTGCTGCTACCAGTGATGCCTGTACTTTTGTTCCTTGTGATCGTGATGAGTCAAATATTTATGAACTGGTCAACGTAGCAGGCACAAAATTCGGCACCTTCGAGCAAGGTGACGAACTGAATATGCAATCCGCTGGTGTTTATTCTCAAATGAAGCGCCTGTATACCCTTTCCACGAAAGGGGACGGCAGCACCAAAACTTTCCAGTTCGACATCCAAAATTTTGAGGGGCAGTCCTGCCCGCTGCGTGCTGGTTATAACAAGCTGCTTATCAACCGCAAACCGTCCAAGGTTGACGACGGCGATGGCAACCTTTATTTCAATGATAAAGACTGCAAAGGCAATGCATTCTCAGCTACCGCAAAAGTCGCTTATGACACTGGTGTCATCGACATTACCTTCACTCAAGCGCCAGCAGAAGGGACTGAAATTGCGGTTCAGGTCGAAATTAACATCGAGCGCAATCCAAGCCTGATTCCGGTAATCAACCAGGCTATGCGTAAGTATGAAGTTCGACCGTCTCAGTACGTAATTGCTTCCGAACACACCGTAATGTCCGCTTCCGATTTAAGCCGTGAACACGGCCTTGAATTGGCGGCACTTCAGTTCTCCGCAATGCGGAACTGGATCTCCCATGAAACCGACATCATGCGTCTGCGCACCCTGGTATTCCATACCGTTTATGGTCGTGAATTTGATGTGGCTCTGCCTGAAGCTCAAAACTATGAGTCCTGGGTCGGCCTCCTGCGCCACGCAGTAAACGCCCTGTCTCAGGAAATGGCAAACCGCACCCTGACCACAGGTATTCGCGGTGGCTTCGCAGGTGGTGACGCAGCTAACTTCCTGCGTTCTTTGCCTCCACAGCACTTCCAAATCGCGCCGGGCTACGTTCAGTCACCGTATGTGCAGTACATCGGCACCCTGTTTGGCACGATTCGTATTTACGAAGTGCCGCAGCCTGTGTGTGAGCAATTCAAGGCTCAGGGATATGACTTAGGTCTGGATGACATTTATTTCTATGGTCGCGGTGAAGGCATCGGTAAAGCCGGGCTGATCGCTGGTGATGCGGTCCCAGCAATCCCGTATGTGCACGAAACCAATCCATCTCTCGTTAACCGCACCACTCTCTGGGGTAGTGCTATCAACGAAGTCCACCCGCGCAACGGTGAGAATTATTTCGCCCGCCTGCGTCTGACTCGTGCCAAAGAAGGTGCTATCGACATGCTGACAGGCAAGGTTAACGAAAAAAAGTGATGGTGGCGAACGTGTCGGTATCACCAACGTCACTTGACGTAGATGAAGGTGAAACTATCGCCGCGAACACTTCAAAGGCACAGAAAAAAACAAAGCAGAAGTAAGGCAAAAACACGCCCCTGATTAAGGGGCGTTCAGGAGAAAAAATGGCAAACATTCAAGTAACTATCACGCCATCTGACGCAACAGACAAATCTTTCACTGTTGAGTCAGATCACCCTGAAATTGTCCGGGTTGATGGCACTACATGTACCGCTCTTAAGGCCGGGCAGGCAGTGCTGACAATCAAAACAAATGACGGCAATAAAACCGCACAGTGCACAGTCACTGTTAGGGAGGCATCTAAAAGCGTAAGCGCCGTCAGTGTTGAACCAACTACGAAAGAAGTAACCGTAGGCGACAACTTCACGGTAAGCGAATCCTGATCAGAGGCTGCCCATTAACCGTGGGTAGCCTTGCCTCGTTCTCTCGCTTTAGAGGATAAGAACCAGCATGAATAAGATTAGTTTTTCGGTAGGGCAGGCAGCTGGCGTTGCTGTAATGTCAGTAAATGCTGACGCTACCCTCACCAATACCAGCGGTGGCGCATCCGTCTTTGCTGGGCTTGTAATATCGCGTCGTGGCGCACCGGGTAAGGTACTGAAAGTTGACGATACGACTTATCAAAGCGTATTAGGTTCACCGATTCACCCTCGCCAGGGCGCGGCATTTGAACCATATCGCCACGTGGAGCGCGCAGTAAAAGGCGGCTCCGGATATGTCGTTCGAGTTTGCGCTAAAGACATGAAGGTGCCGGGTATTTCTGTTTCCGTTGTGGGCAAAGCAAAAGCGGCAAAGGCGAGCAAAGAACTTTCCGTTGAACCTACTGAAACCACAGTAAACCCAGGTGACACATTAAGCGTTGGTGTTGCTTCAACTGCAACGACTCAATCAGTGACCTTCACACCCAAAGAGACGCCCCAGATTAAAGGTGAAGAGAAGGCATTATTCTTCATCAAAGATGGTGATGCATCTCAAAATCGCACGTTATCACTAACTCGCGATGATGAAGAAAGCGAACTCTTTACGCTGACGCTGAAAGAAAAACAAACCGATGGGTCCATTGAGGTGCTGGAAAGCCACCAGGTGTCTTTCAATCCAGAAGGCACTAACGACATGGGCCAGCCAGCATGGATTCCGACACTGCTTGAAAGCCAGTCCACTCGAATTGGTGCCGTACTGGCAGATAATGCAGAAGCATCCGCTGCTCAACTCATTTTTGAGGATGTAGCTTTTGAAGGTGGTACTGATGGAAATCTGTCCGAAATTAACGCTGCAGACTATCTGGAAGCATTAAAGGTTCTCGAAGCTTCAGAGGTTAATTACACCGCATTGCTGTCATTGGGTTGTTATGACGCATCCGCCTTAGCCGCAATCAAAAAGCTGGCTGAAGATGTTCGCGTAGACATGTTCTATGACCTGAAGGGCAACCAGACACCTGAAAACGCTATTTCAGAAGCGAAAAGCCATAGTTTTGGCGGCTCACATCAACCAAGCCGTTACTACTTCCCGCTCTCCTGCCGAGATACTTTCACTGGAATGAATGTCGTCTATGGCATTAGCTGCGACGCATTCGTAGCGAAGGCAAAAGGAGTGGCGCTGGTACCGGATGTTGGTGGTTGGCATTACGCACCGGCAGGTATATCACGCGCGATTATTGATCGACAGAACATTGCCCGAATTCCAAATATCGGTGCAGTTGATCGTGAAGCGTTCGTTCTTGCGCGCATTAATCCAGTTTCAGTTGCTGCTGACGGGTCCGTTTACATTGACGACTCTTTAACAACTTACAGCAAAAACAACTATCTGCGATTCCAGCATGTGTCTTCCTTGATGAACGCCATCGCCAGAGATTTCTATGAAGTAGCTCAGGCGATTAAGCACGAACCGGATGGCATTACCAAAGAAACGCTAATGAAAGCAATGACTGAATTGCTTGACCGTTACGTTGCAGCCGGTGCGCTGGTTACTCCACGTGACAAGTCCCAGGGTGAAGATCCATATGTTGTTCAGGTTGTCCAAAAGGACATCGATCTGTGGGAGGTGTCCTGGTCTGTTTGTCCGACCGGTACAGCTCGCCGAATCGTCGGTAAGCCAATTCTGATGCGCTGATTTATAACCCCCGCTAAATGATGCGGGGGAGAGAGGTTTGAATATGAAAAATTATACTGCTGATCCTTTTATGCGTGCGATTTTCGGTTCTGGCTGCTTTGAAAGCGGTGATAAATCCACGCAGGACAATAATGATAACGCCATGCTGGAAAGCGCAGGACAGAAAGGAAAGGACACTCAACCAAAGCCCAAAGACGACATTGAAACCGCGATGATGGAAGCAGTTGAATCCCGAGCACAAGGTGATATGCGCAGCCTGGCAGCTTCCATGCTTGCTGGTTGGGTTGAAGATGGTGATCCGGAGGCTGACTCATTTGATGCATTAGCAATCACTATGGCTGGCCTGGCTGATATCGATGAAGACACCGATTTCACCGATGAGCAAATCGATGCTTATAACGATGCTCTCGCAGCTCTTGCTGATGCAGCTGTTGCGCTTGGCGCTGATCAGGACGATGTAACCGAAATGATCGACGATGAAGATGACTCAGCTGCCGAACGTGTTTATGACGCTCTTTCCGAAAGCGACACCGACATGATGGAAACAGCTATTGCCATTTACACCGTTGCTGGTGGTGATAGCGCAATGCTGGAAGCGGTACGTAAAAAAGTGGTTCGTGATGGCAAGGTTACCATCATCCGTAAACGCCCGCGTCCTCGCCGCATGACGTCATTGCAAAAACAGGCGCTGAAAAAAGCACGCCGCAAAGCACATACATCCGTAGCGAATATCAACCGCAAAAAATCAATGCGCATTCGCAAAAAACGCGGTTTGTAAGTGACATAGGCCGCCTGCAAAGGTGGCCTCTACCTGGGAGAAATAGCGTTTGATTTGCGGCGCGATAATGCCTGACGGAATAAGTCCGTTAATGAAGGTTTATATCCTCTCTTCAGAGGATATGGTCGTCGGTTATATCGGTGAAGGATCTACCGCAGAACTGTCATCAATGTGGCAATCACCATTTGAAAACCAGTCAGTAGGAGGTTTGCTTGGTGGTATTAGCGCTGCGGCTGGCTCTCTTGCAGATACGCTTCAGACCGCAACCGGCGTAACAACAAAAACCCTCTTCAACTCAATGCTTGTTTGGGAAGGTCAGCAACCGCCTGAATTTAATCTGGTAATTGATTTCATGGCGACAACGAACGCGCAACTTGAAGTGAACGCAGCCATTACAGCATTGCTAAAGATGGAATCGCCGGAACTGAACAATGTAGCGCCATTCGGTCGTCGCCCGGAGACAGTAACGTTAAACATAGGTAGGAACATAGCCCTTACCGACGTTGTTATCAAAAGCGTGAGTTACCAACTGGACGCCCCGCGCACACCGGAAGGCTATTTCACTCATAACACGGTAACCCTGCAATGCAGCGGTAACACATCGATCAACCGTAGCAATATCTCATCTGTTTTTGTGTAGGAGTATTTATGTCCGGTTTTGCAAATACAAAAGCCGATATGGCCTTTCTAAAATCCCGGTTTAATAAAAACCTGGCTGCAGGCGAAAAACTTATTGGTTCTGAATATTGGATGACCATTAAGGGTTACGAACATCTGTCTGTACTAGTTCGTACAGCTCAGTTACCAGAAATGACACGTGAAGATGTGGAGGATTACGCCCCCGGTGGCATGAAATTCAACCAGCACGGACCATTACGCAACTCTGGTGAATTTCAGGTCACATGCGCGGAAACTATCGAAGGCGCAGTTCTCGCCGCTGTAAAACAGATGGTATACGGAAAAGAATATCTGGAAATTACCTTACAGGCGGCGGCTGAATCGAATAGCGGTAACCATAAAGGTCTGATCCGCACATATTCTCATTGCAAAGTGTATTCCGACGCCGTGGACTTCTCATCCGAAGACGTAACGGCGGTCGTTAAACCTTCCCTGCGCATTGTTTACAACTGGGCGGAATAATCCCTATCCCGCCCTTGTGGCGGGAACATCCTTGTTATTGAGTTGTAGGCAACAATGACACCAATTGAATTATTAGAAAGCGTTAAAGAGCGATTTAATCCGCTGCTTGTGCGTGAAGAAGAAACGTTGAAAGCATTCCTGATCAAAGCTCTGACCACGTATCAGGACAGGGCAGGGGTAGTGAAAACGTTAAAACTTGAAAAAGCTGGTGGTACTGCAATCCCGTTGCCAGAAGATTATCTCTCTCTGGTTCATGTTACCGACAACAACGGCTTGTTGGTCTATTCGGATGAATTATCCGGATTTATTGAATTAGAGCTAACAGGTTCAGAACGCTGGCCTTTTCGAATGCTGTATCTGGTTAATCTACGCGACAGAGAGCTGGATGAATGGCAAGTGCCTCCTGCAATCATTGGAATGCTGGAGGAATATCTGGAGGCGCTTATCAATGTAAGAAATGTCGCCCGGCAGCGTAGAGCGTCCATCGACGGGAAATTTGACTACTCCGATCTGCCCGATGAAGCCACGCTATATGCCCGCGTGCAGGAGATTGAGGAAAAAATGTCCTCAAACCGGGCCATTATTCCGGGGGCTACCATTTTTTAACGCTGGAGGCGCAGAGTGAGTATTTTCAGCAGCGTTGGTAGAACGTTGACCACCGCATTGTCATTTAACACGAAATCATTCACCAGCAACCTCATTAGCGACATTCTTGATAAAGCCATATCAGGCGGCGGGGTAAGCGGGAATTACAGTAGCGATATTGCCTACGGGAAAAATATTGTTGCTGCCGCTATGCGTATCCGTTACGCCCAGGGGTGGCAGTGGACCGTTGAAGTGGATGGCCTGAACGGCTTCGATATGTTCGTGAAGGATATCACCTACAGCAGTGGAAACATTGAGACAGAAAGCAAGGTGATCGGCAGCGTAGAATTCAGCAAGCCAACCTATGTTAGCGCCGGACCGGTCACTATGACCGTGAGGGATACCGAAGATGGCAAGATCATGGACTGGTTCAAAGAGCGTCGTTCTCGTGTAACAAATCCTGATGGAACAATAAACCTTCCTCCTGAATATCTGATGAAAATCCGTGTCTACCGGGTGACTCAGGACGGCGGAAAAGAACTGGAAGAAGAAATGCGCGTATTTCCTACGCAACTTGGGGAAATCACACGCTCACGTGATCAGGTGTCAGAGTTCTTGTCATACCCAATCACTTTCCAGAAATACACATCCGCAGGCTCAGGTGTTTCTGCTTTGGTCAACGGTGCCGCTGGCATGGCTACAAGTGCGTTAAAGGGGGCTGTGAGTGGAGTGATCAAATTCTGAATAGCTTTAATTATGTGTGCTGGAGGGTTGCTCATTTCCCGTCAGCACCCACGCCCTCAACGATAGCGGGTAGGGAAGGTAGCGCAATTTTGAGGGCATTTTTTACATCATCAATTCATCTGTAATGAAGGCATTCTTTACACATTTCAATAATATCAATCAGTTAACACAGTGAATGATAATAAAAAAGCGCAATAAGAATGCACGATACGCACGATATTGGTTGAGGGCGATTTTTACATAGTCCTTACATATCAATACGTTATATAAAAACACAACTTGCTAATAACAAGATACATGCAATTAAGATGTAAAAATTGCCCTCAATTGCCGATCGTTAAGGGCAAATTCTACACCTTGAGAGGGGTGTAAAAATTGCCCTTAAGACTGCTGATAGGTAAATTTTATCCTGGTAACTTTGCCGCCTTCCGTCACCTCTGAGAAGACTATTTTCATTTTTGTATTTTTTTCAATCTCTGCTACAGCCTTCGTTAAAAAACTTCTCTTAAATTCGGCATACCGCTGATAGCTTTTTGGTAACCCATAACGCTCCCGCATCCATTCGACGCCAAGTATGGCAAAGCCGCTTCCATCATCCTTCCTGTACTGGCATAAGGACTCATAAAGCCGCATAGAATAAGGATTTGTAAGGCGAGATACTTCGGTAAAATTCAGCCTTGTGAATCTCTTATCAAGCAGAGTAAAAAACGGCATGAGATATGGATTAAGATGAATAATGTAAGTCCCGCGCCGTGGTGAATAGGCATCCTTAATCATCCAAGGATAAGACTCATAACTGTCTTCTGATTCGGTCGATTCATCAGGGTTATATATCGTAACTTTCTTCTCGCTAAGCCCTGAAATGGCCTTACGAATATCCTTGCTGGCTTCAGCAGAGGGCAAATTATACATCTCTGCATATTCGTTGACCGTCAACTCACAGGCACCTGAACCAAGAACGCCATCCTTAGAAGCATAGCGAAGTCTTCCCACCACAATAAACAACAGTCGCTTTTGGTCGCGAGTCAGGTGATAAGCAGCCTCCGTGATCTCATTGGCTTGTGCCAAACTACGACTAATAGGTGTCGCTGACTCAATCAGGCTGACGGCTTTTGCTGTTAATTCCGCTCTGTTCATAACCCTGTGTGATCCTTCAAATGGTGAGGGCAATTTTTACATCACTTTGAGGGCAATTACTACACCTTTTGAGGGCAAATCTTACACCTTTTGAGGGCAAATCTTACACCGATCGTATTTAATTGAGGGCAAATCTTACACCAGCCTCCTCTACAGCCCGCGCCACTACTGGCTCCAGCGACGCCTAAAAAGGATCTAAAAAGGATTAAAAATGGAAAAAGGTTTATAAAAATACTCTGTGGATATGTGAGTAGCGTCACTTAAGGTGTAAAAATCACCCTCAATAATCGCTTCTCGACCGGCAAAGATCTTCATTCAATCCCCATCGCAAATCACACACTCCCTATCCTCTGGAAAATGAACAGATACCTGCTTTTCGGAGGAATAATTGAACATTCCAAAATTCCCATTGCCTTCCCGTCCTGAGACAGAAATTCAGTTCCACGCACCTACCGTGAAGGATGCGCTGAAATATTCTGACCTGAACCCGGCAGAAGATGAGGCTACTACTACAGAGTACCTTAACTCTATGCAGGATGGTGAAATTAACGACAGTGCTAACTGGACAGTTCAGGATCGCAGAACTGCTCTTTGGTGGATATTTGTTAATTCGCGCCCCGATGCAGTAATGACCTACTCCTATGAGTGCAGTCACTGCGGTAATACGCATCATGCAGATATTAACCTGAGCGACCTGGCCCAAACAGTAGAAATACTCACTGTACCTCCTTACGTGAAAACCAACGTACCAGTAAATGGAGTACCAACTGACTGGATACTTAAACCATTAACCGGGAAAGGCGCGGAACTCCTTGAACGAATGCGAGCGTCACTTCCTGATATGAAAAGCCCCGAATACAGTGCTGGCGTGGCACGGATGCGAATTGCTGAACTCGCTTTATGCACGGCGCTTGAAGACGATCCGGAGGACTTCACGCAGGCCGCTAACCGACGCTTTGACATCATTGAAAGCATGGCGCTTGAAACCGAATTTACTCCGCTTGTGGCTCGCATACAGCTTATGCAAAAAGACCTACGCCACGGCCTGAAAATGTCTATTGAGAGAGGCACAAGCCGACTGATCCTGCCTCCGCAACATTGCAAAAACGCTAAGGAGGGTGCAGATGTGACAACCACACTGTACGTCCCCTTTCTCAATAGAGAGTTTATCCCATCAATTAGATCTGAATGGATGGCTAACCATTATTAACAACCTGACTCTATATGGATATCAGCCCGTTAGCGACGTTGAACAATTACCGCAATGGCGAGCACTCCATATGTCAAAAGCCCTGGAAGAAAAATACAAAGCTCAAGCCGGGAAACGTTGATCGCGCTGGCAAAAGAGAGGTTATTTTGAAAGAGAATAAAGACCGTATCGCAATAATTGACGCTATACAGGGGGCGAGCACAAACGAACTTAAGGCTCTTGCTGAGATCAAAAACGCCATTCTCTCTGATAGAGGGTCTATAACTCAACTTGGTGAAAATCAAGGTAAAGTAAGTCAAAGACTATCCCGTAGACGCATAGCAAGCGAACCCTATGTCTCTGGTGATGCCAAGAATACCCAAGCTAACCCATATATAAAACGCCTTCCGATGAAAAAAGGGAGGACGCAGGTCAACAACGGAGAAGAACGTCTCATTGTTGCAACCAACACATCAGAGCGCGTTCATTTTGCGTCATCACGCCAGTCCGCCCAAAAGTTGAAAGGTTCTGTGCCAGTAGCCGCTAATTCTGCTCCTCTTGAACCACAATCCCCCCAAAGCCAAAAAGGACCGCTTCGGGATAGTAATGGACGCTTTGTATCCCAGAAAAACAACGAAGATATAGCCAGAAAAAAAGAATGGCAGAACGCACGTAAGGCCGACGCCAAACTACAAGAAGGCTTCCTCCGGAAATTAGGCTCCATTATAGGGGTAGATGGCAATCAGTCTTCCAGTGAAGAGTCTTTAACAGATGCCGCAGGTGTCGGCGCTGGTGGTCCGTTGTGGATGGCTGCTCGCGGCATGTACGACATTACTAAAGAGATCACAGGTAAAGCAGAATCTCTTAAAGAATGGGTAGAAAAGGGGAAAGGTGAGGCTTTATCTTCGAAAGCGACATCACCAGCTATCACTTATCCGGCGGTGGTGAATACTCAAAAAGCAACCTCTGCAACAGCATTTAATAATGCTGTTGAGACAAAATCAGCACAAGCAGTAGAAGAGCAAACAAAAATTCTTCAGACCAATGACAACAAAATAATTGATGGTCTGGAAAATGTCTCCGACGAAGTAGTTAAGCTACGCAAATCAGTATCTTCTGGGAATAAGTTCGGCTTAAGTGATCTCTGGAGAAATCGAGCAAGCAGAAGAAATAAAATCAATATTGGCGATCAGGCTGGTAAAAATAAACGGAACAAACCGAAAAGGAAAGGTCGCAATCTGGGGAAAAAAGCCCTTTCTGTTGGTGAAAAAGCCGCTGCCGGAACCGCTGCTGCTGGAGCTGGTGCCGGAGCTGCAAAGACTGTTAAAACAAAGGTTAGTAAAGCCAAAGACATCAGCACCACAAGCGACGCATCTAAGGGTATTGCTAAAGAAACAAAAAACACAGCAAAGGCAGTTAAGCCAGCAGGTGTTGTTGCCGAAGAGGCCACAATTAAAACAGGTGAAACTGTTGCAAAGAAAAAAACCGAATCCGTAGCCCTCAAAAGTGCTGCAAAAATAGGTGTTAAATCAGCTGCTTCTACAGCTGCAAGAGCTATCCCGATCATCGGATCGCTGGCTATGGCGGGATATGACGCTATAGATGGTTACACTGATACAGATGCGCAAAAGGCAGCCTTTGGATTAAGTGACGATGATGCTGTATCCGAACAGCAAAAAACGGCTTACGCAACAGCTAATGTGCTCGATATGGGGGGCTTGGTGTCGGGCGCAACGAACTTGATAGGGAAAGGAATTTCTGCGCTAGGATTTGAAAGAGCAGGTGAAAAACTTCAGAATTTTGATACCGGAGATATTGCTCGTGGTGTTAACGGCGCGGTAGATATCACCAAATCTGTTTTTGGTAACCTTAAGGATACATTTTTATCCACTGACGAAAACACGAAACAAGTAAAAAAAGCTGTTGAAGACGGCACAAAAAAAACTGTCGATGCGATTCATTCTCTTGGTGAACAATTACAAGGTGGGCGTAATGGCGAGGATGGAGTTGGTGAGCACGGGTATACTTCTCCAACAGAATTTAGTGCACCTGCCAACAACACCATTGCAGCGGATCTGAATATTGGCGGCAGCAACGCTAAAAACCGCAATTACCGAAATAATAATCTCGGCAATCTTGTTTTTGCCAACCAGGAAGGGGCGACGCTGGAATCGCCAAATGCAAAAGGTGAACAACGTTTTGCGCGATTTAACACACCTGAAGAAGGGATCAGGGCGTTGGCAAACCAAGTGTCAAGCTATTACAACGGCACCAGTGCCGCAGCAGGACATCAGAAGTTACAGACGGTATCAAGCATCATTTCCAAATGGGCGCCGCCAAATGAGAACAATACCAATCAATATATTGATAACGTCAGTAAATATCTTGGCGTCTCGCCTAATGAAAAAATAGACGTCAGCAACCCAGAGGTTATGACGCAATTAGTTCGTGCAATAGCGACGAAAGAAGGTGGAAACCCGGCGGTTAACAATGAGTTCATAAAGAATGCTCTTGGGGCATTCAACGCAAATACTGGTCGTTGGGAAGGGCGGTTCTCCGATGAAACATTGGCGCGGCTTAATAAAATTCAGCAAGAGAATGGTGGTCAACTAATTGCTCGTGATTCGCAATATAGCGTTGGTCGCAAGGTGAAATATGCTGATGGTACATCTCCAGCACAACCTGTATTGAATGCAGTTCCAACAGCAACACCTAAGCCAATTGAAGTTGCACAACATGCCCAGGCCGCCAAAAAGCCACAAAAAACAGGTAACCAACCACAACCGATTAATCCAGAGAACGCTGATGTTAATACCGGCTTTCCATCGAGTTTGCTTGAGCGGTTAATCACAATAAATGAAAGCGGAATCAGTGGTGCAAGTAATTTATTTGGCGGCGCGGCTACCAGCCTTGCTGGAACAAGTCTGGACCTGGGAAAGGATTTTGCGTTAGCTACTTCGTTTGGTTCTATATCTTCGCTTTCCGAAAAAGCGAAAGGAATGGATCAGGCTCTTACTGAAAAGATATCCGGCTTAACCGGTAAATCTTTTGGATTTAAAAAAGCTTCTCAAGTGGCTGATATCGCAACAGCCATACAACAAAAACGCACTGTTAATCACGATACAGAAATCATTGATCTACTTCCGGGAGATCAAGTATCCCCTTCTACTCCGAAAACTCCACAGCAGGAGCAGGCTCTGGCAATCAGCCAGGCTATGGAGGGCTTTTCGTCTGCAGCGCCAGCACCGAAAACTCCACAGCAGGAGCAGGCTCTAGCAATCAACCAGGCTATGGCGGGAGCTGCGCCAGTAGTTACCTCTGGAAAACGAACTATCACGGCACCAAGTGATGTGCAGATTTATGACAACGGCTACAAGGTGGTTACAGGTGAGGATAAGAGCTTCTTTGGTTCGCTATTTGATTCCACGGTGTCAGGGCTTAAACAGACAGGAACCGCAGTAATTCCTGCCGTTGGCGATAACCTTTCACGACTTGTTGGGGGGATTGATAGTACAGGGATATTGAACGATCTTGTAATGCAGTCTACTGGACAGAATAGTGCGATTGCGCGAGCTATTAGCCCATTAACAAGAAATGTTGGAGACTGGCTGAATGGGGGGATTCAACAAACCGCTAATAGCATTAGGGGAATAGCAACTGGTGCCAATAACGCCATATTTGGCTCTGCTTCAGCTGTGCAAGAACCTTTTCTTGCTATGCCACCACAGCTTCCTACTGTAACAGATCTCGCACGAAGCGGAATAAGACAACCATTAACTACTGACACTATAAATAACGATCCTGCTATGTTGAAGGCGCTGGATAACATCTGCTCTATCCTGAACGATCTTCTGAATGTGAACAAGAACAATACAAAAGGCGATCCGGATAAGGTTGTCAAAACATCGCAGCCGCAACCGCGACCACGTGCTAGCACAACTATTAATGACCCGTCGCTGGATGCTCTGCTTGAGGATTAATACAGATGCTTTATGAAATAGACGCAAGACTTCAAACGAATGAGAGCGGTGTCATTATTGCAGAAGGAAGTACCGCAGCATGGATGGCCCGACTTGACGAGTGGTTACGAACCCCTGAAGGGAGTGTTTATGGTTTACCCTCTTGGGGGAATCCAATGGAAGAATTTAAGCATGAACCATTCGGCTCTGAAACTTCGCACATAGTTGAAGTGGCTATTGAAGGGAGAATGATGAAAAAACTACGGCAAGACTTGCCAGGTTTGGATGTGCAGGGGATTCGTTGCACATCAATTTCTGAAGATTCTTTATTAATTAGTTTTTATGCGAAAGGTGGGAGCATGGATATTGTTATGCAGAAATCAAGTGGGGTGGGCGCGTGACGATTACAGAATTACTGGACAAATTTAACGCTAAGTTAAATGAAAACACATGGTGGTCACGATTTGTAAATAGTCAGTTTGTGCAGATGCACGCTATATTCGGATCACAGCTTATTTATATTGCCCGTACATTTGCAAGCCGCGGCCTCACTGAGGGACTTATTTCAACGGCTACGCGCCGCTCAAGTATTTTAGCGGTTGCTGAAGATCGTAGCTACGTAGGGCGATTTGTTAGTGCTTCATACGGAACAACGTCTATAACCAATAAAACTGATCGGGATATTACATTACCAGCCGGGGCTGAATTGCTTGCCAATGACCAAACACCTTTGGCAATTATTAACAGTGTTGTAATTCCTGCTGGAGGAACAGTTTCTGGCGTAGAAACTAAACAGCATGAAGCTGTTAGCGTTACATTTGATATTGAGAAGGAAACTTTATTTCTGACATTGTTGCTTTCCAGAGAGTTAACAAAAGAAGTCTCTAGCCTGGATGTTTATGTTATTACAGATGGCGTAGAAGAAAAATGGACATATAACCCATTATTTAGAATGTCCAGAGACAAGAGTAAGCACTATTCATTGGCATATAAACCTACAGAACAACTTGGAGTCAAGTTTGGTGATGGTTCTATGGGTATGATGCCTCCAGCAGGCTGTCAGGTTCGAATCGATGTTATGGCTAGCCTTGGCGACTATACTTTGGCTGAAGGACAAAAGTTAGAACCGGCTGGAAATATCGCTCAATATGTGGAGTCACTTGAGTTTAAAACTGATTCGATCATTACCGGTGGTAGTGGTATGGAAACTACAGAAGAAACTCGAAATCGTGCTCAGTATTATGTTGCATACGATGAACAAGTGGTATGGGGCGGTGATTATCGCCAATTCATTCAGAATGTTGTTCATGGAACTTCATGGTTGAACGTTTGGGGCGAAGCGTTACAAGAGAAAATAACTGGGTTTGACGTTCGAAACATCAACAAAATTTTCTTTTGCGGACATAAGCCGGGTGTAAGCCAGGCTCAGCTAAAATCAGAAATACTGAAAGCTCTAGAGAATGTTCCAAATGAGTTGAACAAGCGGTTCGAGTATGTAGATACAAATGAACAGCCATTTACTATAAATTTTATAGGTATTGCACGTAAAAATGTTCTGATAGACGATGCTCAAAATGCTATTAAAGCAGCGTTGGAAGATAATTTTGGCCGTGATTCGTCATCATTCAGTTTATTACTACAGAGTGATGATGATTCCCAGCAATGTTATGCACAGGTAAAAGTTAAAGATATTTGGCGAGTAATAGAGTCTCTGGATATGTTTCTGTCTTACGACATAACAATACAAAATATGAAAGATGCTGTTTACTTTAATGACTTCATTTATCTTGACGTGAAATCTTCAACGTTCAGCATTTCTTACCCGTAATGAGGTTAGCATGAAAGATAATTGGCTTAAGGAACGATTAACTAAAGTAAAACAGGATTCCCATCTCTGGAGTGCCTTTATAGACGCTTTGCAAGATGTCTGGAATGAGGCAGTAGAACCAATATTAACAAGAATAAGTAACAGAAAATCCTTCTTCACTATGGACAGTGAGGATATGGATGCCCGCATTGCTGAATACGGGCGTTTTTTCGTTATCACTGAAAAAGATAAGGCCCGTAGGCCAATGCTGCTGGCGCAACGATTAGATGAAGTGCACTTTAAAGGCACTATCTTGCCTATTGAGCAGACATTCTGGCGTGAATTCGGTTGTATTCCTGTTAGTTGGGAACCGCTATATGCACCTGTAAATATAGAAAAACACCCCTATGGTTCATATTTTGCGACAGAAATAGAAATACCTACGGCACAGGCTCAATTCGGTGAGTTCTTCCTGACATCAAGGGGGCTGGTCGTTGTTGATCAGAACAAGCTATATCGCTCATATGGAGAGCAGGATAAAGAAGCCGCTGTGCAGAAATTGTTATCTGACTTCGAAACAGTAATAGCCCCTTTGTTGCCATTGCATATTGTTTTTGATGGCGTCTCGTTTCGGCTTAGTGCTGTATTCCCTGAAGTGGCAGAAATACTAAATTGCCTGTCTACGGATGTTTCGGTAATTGAAGGTGTTTATGTTACTGAGAGTATGGCTGATATGCTATCCCGTAGTGATACCTCCTGCCAGGTAAACAATATTTCTCTTAACGCCATACCGAACAGAACGGCAGAAAAGCAATTACATCTTGATGTAACCCCACTCGATGCGTGGCCTTTGGATTACCACCTTCAACCTGTTTAATAATTCTTCCCCCAAATGCGGGGGAAGAACAACGGAAATCACAAACTGAGCATACTCTCCTTTGGTTCATTGCTTATGAAGGGGCTATGTTCGTATGGCTGAAAATTTAAAGGCAAGAGATGGTAACCGCCTGTATAAGGCGCAATTGCTTTCCTACTATTATTCACGCCGCGCTGAGTCGGCGATCGGCAAAGGTGCGCGTTTTGTTATCTCTAAGGCGTATTGGTGCAAATCTAGTCTGGTAACTGCTAATGGTGCAGGAGGCTGGAATATAGCGGACATTCCACTCGATTTTAAATTGAGTAACGCTCAACAGTTTGCTGTGTCCGATCTGATATTGTCCAGTGTGGATGGGATTATCACTATCAATGCAGCCTTCCCTCAAGAAAGAATGCCGGATAACACGCCTTACGACTTTAACACGCTTGTGCTTGTTGATGCTGAGGAACAGGCTTTTGCTGTGCTTTGCACCCAGCAAGACACCCTCTATAAAGGTAAACGTTACAGTATTCTCATGACAATCGAGCAAGTTGAGGGATGATTATGGGTGCTGATAAAACGAACAACATAATGACACTATCCTCTGGTGTCTCACAGCCGTTGCTTGCTGATGTTCAATATTTCGAACTCTATAGTAGTTCGGCTCTTAACAGAAAACTTAAAAATATTGTTTTGCCGGGCTTTTACTGTGGATTTGAACCAGTTCCCGGCACAGGGTTGAGCGTCCGTATAACTTCTGAAAACTCAGAAGGTAAAGGGGCTGCTTCAGTAGATGTAAATAATGTTCAGATATCCGTTCAGCAAATAGAAGATGTGACTGTCTCGGTAAAGGCTGGGGCTACCAACATTATTGTGCTAGAAGCCAATTTTGAACATGGTGTAAAAACGACACAGGTAGAGAGCGCATCTTCTGTCAGTGCTGCAAGAATTTACGCGCGTACGGACAATACTATTGGGCAGAATCAAATTGAATTATGTCGAGTTATCGTGCCTAACGGCGCAACGGCTGTGACGAAAGAAATGATTGTGCTTAAATACCGGGTTAACCGTGCTGTTGGTGTCGAATTCTCTAATGAAATAAGCAGTACAGAAGAAAGAAAAGCGGCTACACCTCTGGCTGTCAAAACTCTCCATGATTTGGTTGATACAAAAGCTCCGCTCGATAGTCCACATCTATCAGGTACGCCGACTTCGCCGACACCTGAACCCGGTACAAACAACACACAGATCGCAAATGCGGCCTTTGTTAAGGCAGCTATAACGGCACTTATCAACGGCGCACCTGGCACACTGGATACGCTGAAAGAAATAGCGGCTGCGATCAATAACGACCCGAATTTCAGCACAACTATCAACAATTCCCTGGCTCTCAAAGCGCCTTTGGCAAGCCCGGCGTTCACAGGTACGCCGACAGCACCTACGGCCTCACAAGGCACAAATAGCACGCAGATTGCAAATACAGCCTTTGTTAAGGCAGCTATAACGGCACTTATCAACGGCGCACCTGGCACACTGGATACGCTGAAAGAAATAGCGGCTGCGATCAATAACGACCCGAATTTCAGCACAACTATCAACAAT
>OGHX01000086.1_pt1 | contig 66877 bp, 58 predicted proteins | sample 1571651 | NCBI WGS metagenome assembly OGHX01 (sample SAMEA2582030, study PRJEB24529) | metagenome | biome: Human gut stool | place: China | collected 2011
CTACTCCAAATATTGGATTAGCTTTGTACATCTCTATTCCACTTTTCCATAGAAGGATTCTAGAGTTATCTTTATTTTTTATACTTTCAAATCTCTTAATATATCTATTATTTTCCAAAGTCTTACTATTGATACCCCCATAACCTAAAAGCAGAGTAAGAATAGTTATAACTATAAAGATTTTTTTACTTTTAAAGAGAAAGAAAGAAACTACAAATAAACCAGCTCCAAAACCTAGCCATGCTCCCCTTCCCTGTGTCATCACCAAGGCTGATACTGCTAAGATAAGGGTAAATGTAAATAATAAGGTAAATATATATTTTCTCTCTTTGATATAGTAGACAATAGCTACTAAAATTAACATACTTCCCATAGCTAATATATGTGCTTCATCTAAGGTATTGCTTGAGAAACTGAGAAATCTTATATTAAAATTCCATTTAAGTTTTTTGTAATATAGAATTCCATTAATAAAAGATATTATTATACTAAGAGAAAAAAGTGATAGGACTATTTTTAAAACTCTATCCTTATAAAGAAAGTAAGGTATAAAAAAGAGTCCAATATATCTGTATGATTTTTCTAAGGCTCTTTGAAAAGAGTGAGTTCCTCCTGCTGAGAAAAGACTAAATATTGGTAGTAGAATAAGGATAGCCAATATATATTTTTCCTCTGTTGTTAAATTTATTTTTCTCTTATCCCAAAGGTAGAGTAAAAAGGCTAGTGCTAAAAATCCTAAACCTATATTTACTCCAGACTTGGATATAAAAAGAGAGAGGGTGTAGATATATACACCTAACTCTCCTATTTTGTTGTATATGTTTTGATTGATTTTAAACATAAATTGCTCCAATTTTTTTGAATTATTATTTATATTTTAATACATCAAATATATAAAATCCTTTTAAATGATATTTTAATAATTTCCTTCCTTCTTTTGAAAAAATATCTACTATCCATAATGATATTACTTGAGAAATTAAAGTTGAAATTGCTGCTCCCCTTACTCCAAACTTATTTATTAAAATATAATTTAAAAATATATTTGCTATTGCTGCTATAGTTTCACTTTTTAATATCAAACTTCTATTATTAGATAAAACTAAGTGGGAACTTCTCAAAAATACATTTGCTTTTACTAGAACTACTAATGATAATATCATATATAATGATATTGCTTGACTATAATCAGGCGAAAAAACATATTTAAAACTCTTTTGTAAGACAAAAAAAGAAATAGGGATTCCTACTATATATAATCCTGTTAAAATCTTTGTAAAATATATATATTTTTTTTCATATAAAATTTTATCTTTATGGTATATTTTTAGCAGCTCTGAAAAAACTGTATTCTGAAAAGGACCAATAATAATCAAGAGAATACTTATTAATTGATTAGCGATTGAATAAATACCTACAGATTCTAAGTTTAATAAATTTTTTAACATAATTCTATCTATATTACTTGCGATTATATATGAAATAAATGAAAGCCATATTAAAATACTTTCATTAATCATCCTTAAAATAATTTTTTTATTTAATACTATTTTATTTACAACATTATATTTTTTTCTATATTGATATTTTAAAATAAAGGCTCGTAAAATATCTCCTATACATCTAGCTACAGGAATCATAATTATACCATAATTAAAAACAATTGCTAAATATTGTATTAGGTATGATATTATTTTAACTATATTATTCGAAACTACTATATATCTAGATTGAAGCTTATAATCAAAATAATTTTCTATTCCTAATGTCATTGATATAAATATATTGTCTAAACTTAAAATAACTAAAATCCAATAAAGCTCTATGTCATAACTAAAAAAATATTTTGAAAGTAATATTACTACAAATATAATTATACTTATTAAATTTTTAAATGTTGAAACAATAGAAACAATAATATTAAAATTATATTTATAAAAATATAATTTTATGATTCTTGTATTTAAAAGTTCTAATAACATCGGAATAAATGCAATAATTGAGAGTGCATATGAGTATTTTCCATATTGATAACTTCCAAAATGATTTGCAATTTTTACTCCTACTACAAATTGTAATATTAAAATAAAAATTTTATCAAAAATTAGCCATATTATATTATTTTTAACACTCATATGCTTTCTCCTATTTCATCTATTTTTTAAATTTTAATTTATCTCTTTGAACTTTTTCTATAGGTAGTATATCTTCAGATTTATATGTTAATGCTTTTTCTATAACTCTCAAGTCTCTTACTAGTCTTCTTAATCCCTCTGGTTCTAATGAAGCTGCATGATCTGTTCCTTTCCATGTTCTATCTAATGTATAATGTCTCTCTATTGTTGTTGCACCTAATGTATATGCTGCTACATCTATTGCAATTCCTTTGTGATGCCCTGAAAACCCTATTTCTTTAACTCTGTTTTCATACTTACTTCTAAAATTTAATATTTCTAATAAACACACATCTTCTGCTGGTACTGGATAACCAGAAGTGCATACATACAATACTACATCTTTTGCTCTATTATTTTTTTCAAAAAATTCAATCATCTCTTCACATTCAGTTTTAGTTGTCATCCCAGTTGAAACATGAATTTCTCCATTATAATTATCACATAAATATTGTAACATTTCATAATTATTATTACATGCTGATGGTATTTTTATCATTTTTGGATTTAGTTCTGTTATTTCTTGAGCTGATTTTAAATCCCATACAGATGTACTATACTCTATTCCAATTTCATTACAATAATCCATTAACTCTTTATTTTGTTCTTTTGTAAATTCTAAAGCTTCTCTATGTGCAAGATATGTATCTCCATATGAATTTACTGGATTTGGATGTGGTGCATGATATTGTTCTGGTTTTATTGATGCCCAAAATTGATTATCTCTTTTTTGAAATTTTACAGCATCTGCTTCACAAAATATTTTTGCTACCCTTATTAGTTCTTTTGCTATTTCCATATCTCCCATATGATTACAACCAATTTCTGCTATTACTTTTGCTTTTTTCATACTTAGTCTCCTTTTATATATTTTTGTTATAATTTAAAATAAAATTAACAGCTTCTCTAATAGCTCCGTTTCCACCTTTAGAAGAAAGTATTAAATCTGCTTTTAATTTATTTTCTAAAACTCCATTATTAGGGACAATTCCCCATTTAACTGAACAAATATTTGCTAAATCATTTATATCATCACCAATATAAGCAACTTCATTTCTATTTATTCCTTTTTCCTGTCTTATTTTTTCTAAGAATGAATACTTATCCTTTACTCCTAAATATGTTTCTAATTTCAATTTATTCATTCTTGTTTTTACAATATCAGAATTTTCAGAAGTCATAACAATAACTTCTACTCCCTCTCCTCTTATTATTTCTAATCCCATTCCATCTATTAAAGAAAAATCTTTCGATATTTCTTTTTCACATCCTGTACTCACTTTTCCTTCTGTAAAAACTCCATCAACATCTAATACTAGTAATCTTATTCCAGGATTTCCTTTTTTAAATTTAGACAATCTATTTTCTATTAATTTTTCTATTATTACCCAGTCCTCTTTTTCATCTATTTCTGTTAATGTATCTTCTGGCATCTTTACTATAGCTATATTTCCACCTATTCTTATTCCACTCTTTTTAAATTGTTCTCTAGTTGTTGTATATACTGCTCCATTCTCAACTAATAAACCTTTAAAATCCTGCCTTCTTGGTCTTGAATTATAGTTATAATTTATACTTTCTCCATTTTCATTCCAAATAAACCTCATTGTATTAACAACTGTAAGTGCTGAATCATAATTCTCTTTCTCTATTTTATTTAAACATTTATTAATATCTTCTCTTGTTGTTAAAGGAGAAGTAGCTTGTAATAAACACAGAATATCAAAATCATAATTTAAATTTTTTGCCAGCTCCAGCATTCCAAATTCCGTGCTTGCTGTATCAGTAGCACTTTCTTCTGATCTTTCCATTACTTTTACTTTTTCTGTCCAAGTATAATTCTTATTAACATACTCTATAATATCTTGATCATCAGTAAAAATATATATTTCATCTAAATTACTAAATATTGCTTCTCCTAAAGTCCAAGAAAATAATGGACGTCCTAATAATTTCTTTTTATTTTTTCCTGGTATTCCTTTAGAGCCTGCTCTTAAAGGTATTATTGCTATTTTTTTCATTTATTCCTCCTCTAAAAAAGCATTTGCTTTCATTATTAAATCACTATCTCCCCATTTCTCTAATAATTTAGGATGCACCCTTGTTCCATAAAAAATAAGGTTCTTAAAATTTCCTCTTGCTAAATTTAATGCTGCTGTTGAAAATAAAGTTATTATTTTTTCAAATTTTATATCATATAAATCTAAAAATTCACTCGGAAAGTTTTCGAAAATTATTTCTATCTTAGGAAATATATTCTTATAATTAGTTGTTTCCCTTGGGTGTGGTTTAATTACTATATTTTCTTCCGAGTATTTAATAATAATTTTTTTATATATTTCTATTTTTTCTGTTTCTAATAATAACTCATCTTCACTTAAAGGTTGTGTAAATAATATATATTTTTTATTTTTTATTTTTTTTAAAATATTAGTATTTATCTCAAAAAGTGCTAATATTCTTTTCTTTTCTATTTTATTTTTATTACTCCAAAGTTTTTTTAAATTTACAGTTATGATTTTCTTTTTAAGGTCTACTGGATATTTTAATAATCCTGTTAAATAAATCTTTTTTATTTTAGATGAATATCCCATCTGTTTATAAAATGGACTTTCTAAAAAAAATATCTTTTTTAACTCTAATTTATTACTTGGTAATTGATAATTTTTTAATCCATCTTCTATTAATATATATTTTCTTTTTTTTAAAAAAGAATATCTTAAATGATCACATCCTACTATTTTTACTTTACTGAAATAATAACTATTTTTTATTAAAAAATATAAAAACTTTATTTTTTCCATATAATAACTTAAAGGAGTTCTTTTTAAACCTATTTTTCTATAATAATATATATTTTGTATATTCATTTTTTTTAAACTATTGTATATCTTTTCATCTGAAACTACGATCAAATACTCATCCCAATATTTAAATATTAAAGTAAAAAGTAATAAATTATATTTTGTACTAATTATTGCTATTTTTTTCATCTTACTATCCTTTATTCTTATTTTTAGTTTCTAAAACAATATTATTAAATTTATATATAATATAAACTAATGGTATAAAAATAAATAGACTAGGAATAATTTTTATTACTGAATCCCTTGGTGAAAAAATAAAACTTTGTAAGTAAAAATATGATATTGTGAATATGAAAATATTCTTTTTCTGATTTTTTTCTATTTTTAAAGAAATATCTATAAAAATATAACTAATTATTATAAAAAATAAGATATTTAGATAACTTAAATCAATAATTTCAGCTATTATTGCAGTTCCTGTTCCAGCTCCTTTAAGATAGTGAGCTTTTGAGATATAATATGTTAATTGATCTCCTAAATAATTTCCATTGTAAATTCTTTCTATAGATTGATAATTTTTAAAACCTTTAAAAAAATCTATTATATAAGAAAAAATATATGGATACTTATGATTAATAATCAAATCTTCTTTATATTCTAAAATATATCCACTTATTAACATAGATACACTTTGCTCATATAAAACCATATTTATTCCTTCAAATATTTTTTTTATATTTAAACTTATTTCTTTACTATATCGAAAAGCTTCAGCCCACTTAATTATACAAAATAATAATCCTACTCCTAAAAAAATATTTCTCTTATTTTTTATCTTATATTTCTTATTATATATATATATCAAATATACAATAAGTGTTAAAGTAGCACCTCTTTGTCCTGTTAATAATTTGGGAACGAATAAAAATGTTAAGAGTGATAACACATAAATATAAAATTCTTTTTTAGTTTTATGATTATATAATAAAACAATAAAAATTGCTTGTGATATTGAAATTACTCCTCTTATTATTTCTACTTCATTTATTTCTCCATTAAATAATGATAAATACCCATTCTTTTTTACAAAAATAATAATTTTTATAAAGTTACTACAACTTAAAAATAAAAAAATAAAATATATAATTATTAATATTTTTGAATTTCCTTTACTTTTATTTTTTATTTTTATTCTTGGATCTTTGATATTATTTAAAAAAGCAATTGAACTTACTATAAGAAATGTTCCAAAAAAAAATAATAATTCTCTAATTGTCTGTTCTTTTAAATACCCTCTTATATATAACGTTTTTAACTCTAATTGATAATTAAAAAAAACATCTTGGAATATTCTAGCAAAATTAAAGAAAAACAACATTCCCAAAAATATCTGATATATATTTAAAAATTTTTTCTTTAAAGATAAAATAAAAACTTCTATATATATAAATATAAAATAATATTTTAAAATATCTATATCAACTTTTAAAAAATATAATATTAATAAAATTAGAAAGAATTGTATTTGGAATATAATTAAAATATTTTTATTCATTTTATTTCTATACCTTTCATTAAATTAAACATCTAAATACGGTTTTAAATGGAGTATTTAAATCAAAATTAAATACTCTATGTATATCTTCAATCTTTCTTACTACTCCATAATTTTCTATTATAAGTTTTAATCTTTTTTGAACTTTGTTATCTTGTAATATCTCTATAGCTCTTACAAAGTCTCGATATCCAGAACGACTACTTCCTACAAAAGTTAAACCTTTTTCTAAAATATCTCTTGTATTTATCCCAACTTTATTCTCACTTACTCCCATTAACATAATTGTTCCTTGAGGTTTTATATGTTTTATAATATCATCAATAGCATAAAAGCTTCCCTCTCCGCCAACACATTCAAAAGCATGATTTATTTTTAAATCAGTTGGAATTTCATCAATTAATATTGTTTTATCTACAAAAGAAAACAAAGAAAGCTTATCCCTATTTTTTCCAAATATTATTATCTTAGAATCAGGAAATTCTTTTTTTAATACATTTGCTGTTACAAAAGCTAAACTTCCATCTCCCCAAACTCCTATTACTTCTTTATTTGAATGAGAAATCTTTTTGAACCTTTCTGTTGCATGAACACTTACACTTACAAATTCTGTTATAGCTGCTATTTCTAATGGTATATTATCAAAGGGAACTATCCTATCACTAGATAAATCTATATATTCTCTCATAAATCCATCATAACCACTTGATAAAAATTTAGCTCCCTCTCCATAATTTTCATATATTTCGTCATTATATTTTCCAGGAATATTTGGTATTAAAACTACTTTCTGTCCTTTTTTAAATATTCCACTTCTATCAATTACCACTTCTCCACAGCATTCATGTATAAGAGCCATTGGCAATTTTTTACTTAATACTTTTTTATCTCTATTACCTGTATAATATCTTTGGTCAGCATGACATATAGCCATATACAAAGGCTTTACTATAACTCTATCATCTAAATTTAAATTCTCATATTTTATAGAAATTACCCTAGGAGATATTAATTGATATACATAATTAACCATTTAATTTCACTCCTATCATTGCTTGAGCTATCTTATAATCCTCTTGAGTAGTAATCTTCAAATTAGAAATTTCTCCTCTTACTAAATGAACCTCCTTACCTTTTATCACAAAAATTTTACATGCATCTGTTAAAATTTCTTTTTCCTCTTTGGAAAGTTCATTATATAACTTTTTTAATTCTAATATTTTAAAACTTTGTGGAGTTTGTCCTTGATACATATATTGTCTATTAGGTATTTCTTTTATTTTTTCATTATTTTCTGAAACAACTATTGTATCTATTGCTGGAATTACTGTATCACATGATCCATACTTCAATGACATTTCTATATTCTCTTCTAGTATTCTTGATGTAATAAATGGTCTTACTGCATCATGTGTTACTATTATATCCTCACTTGTTACAGTATAAGTTTTCTCTATATCTTCTACTATATTCATAATAGTAGAGTTTCTATCAGTTCCTCCACTTATAACTTTTATCCTCTTTTTATTTTCTTCATCTACTATATACCTTTCTATTAAATCTTCCATATACCCAGTCCAATTTTCATGAACTCCTAGATATATAACATCAAACTTTAAGTTTAATAAAAATTTTTGTAATGTATGAACAATGATAGGTTTATCCCCTAGTTCTAAAAACTGTTTAGGCATGTTAGTTAAACCCATTCTACTTCCAATTCCACCTGCTAAAATTGCTCCAAATATCATTTGTTTATCTCCTAACGTCTCTATTTTATTTCATTCATATGATGAGGTTTTTGTAACTCTTTAGGAGGTAATTCCATATAATTCCCATATAAATGTTTTAAATAATTACTCCAATTTTTAGGAATATAAAAATCCTCTCCTTCAAATTTACCCAAAATAGTTTCTTCAATATACTCTCTTGGCATTATTTCGCCAAAATATCCCTTTGCACCAAAAATATTAGCCACATATTTTGTATCTCTTAATTTTAAAATGGTCATAAGTTTATATGTTATTTTTTCTATTCCTTTTAAAATAAAATTTGGAGAAATTATTAAAATTATTTTTGATAAATTATTCACTAAAATCCCCCTATTTTTTGCTGCTTTTTTATATATTGTTAATCTATATATCTCACTTATAAAATAATGTATTTTTTGTAAAAATATATTTTGAGGAATATTATCTATTGGAAATATATCAACAATTTTTTTAATATCTCCTTTCATAATTTCTACTTTTAAATAAGCTCTTCCTATAGGTTCTGTCTGATATTTATTTTTTCCTATTGAAAAATACTTTATTAATTCATTATTTTCTTTCTCTAATTTTTCCTCTAAAATTTCAAAATCTTTTCTCTTTATTCCTATATCAATATCATCATCCCACGGAATAAATCCTCCATGTCTAATTGCTCCTAATAATGTTCCTCCTATTAAAAAAAATTTAACATCTTTAGAATATAATATTTTTTTTAATTCTTTTAATATTTCAAGTTCTTCTTCTTGATGTTTTCTTAATATATCATTCAAATAAATCTCCCCATTTCTTTAGAATATTTATTTTTTCAAAGTCTAGAATCATCCTTTCAGTATTTTTTGACATTTTTATTCTTAAATTTTCATTATCAATTAATTTGTTTATTTTTTTTAACATTTCTTCTTCATTAAAATTTTTTACTAAATATCCATTAACTCTATCTTCTATAATATCACTTGGTCCATTTGGACAATCAAAAGATACCAATGGTAATCCATATGACTGAGCTTCTAATAAAACCATAGGCATTCCTTCAAATCTAGAACTCATTACATAAATATCTGATTTTAAATACTCTTTTTCTATCTCATTAGTTGTTCCCATTAATAAAATTTGTTTTTCCATTTTTTTTTGAATTATTTGTTTTTCTAATTTTTTCTTTAAATTTCCTTCTCCAAATATTTTTAATTTCCATTCTGGATAATTAGGTAATAACTTAGAACAAACTCTAATTAAAATATCATATCCTTTTTGTTCTTCTAATCTTCCTACAGAAATTATTACTTTATTATTTAAAAAAGATTTTTCTTTACTTATTTTAGAAATATAATTTGGTATACATTCAACATTATTTAAATTTTTTTCAAATTTTTCTTTATCTTTTGATGTAAGAACTACTACTTTATAGTAATATTTATATAATTTATTTCTTAACCATTTTATAACTTTATTATAGTAGTCATAGTGTACATGCTCACAAGCTATTATTCTTTTTTTCATAAAATTTAATGGAAATAATATTAAAGTTATAGGTAACCCTTGTGAAATTATATAATCTACTTCTTTATTTTTGAAATAAAGATTTATCTTTAAAAATATTCTTATAAATTTAAATAAACGTTTTATAGATCCTGGTTGTCCATCATATTTATCGTTAGTAATATATTTCACTTTTACTTTTTCATCTAAATAAAAAGTTATATTATCATTACTTTTAAAATATGATACTATTACTACTTCGTGTTCATTTATAAAATCATTAGCTAAATTACAAGTTACTCTTTCTATCCCACCTTTAAAGGAGATATCTGCAATTACAAAATATATTTTCATTTTATTTTCCCTTTCTCAATTCCTTTATGTTTTAAATAACCTAATTATTTATATTTATAATATTCTATTTCAATAATATATAATATTAAAAGATTTTTTTCTTCTTAATATTTTTAAATAAACTATTTTCCTTATATAATTAGGTAATAACCTTATGATACTTTTTAAAACTATATTGATAATAAATTCTTTTTTATTAATTATTCCTAATTTTAAACTTTCCTTTTGTAATAAATATTCTGCTTTTATATACTTCCATCCTCCTCTTCTTCTATATGTCTCATCTGTTATTCTAAAATATAAAAGACTCTTAGGTAAATTTGCAAATTTAGCTCCATTTACAATCATTCTTCTCCATAAAAGTGAATCCTCATTTAATAATATTTCTTGATAGTTTCCTGCTTTTATAACTTTACTCTTTTTAAAAATAACAGTAGGATGATTTAATGGATCTCTATATTTTATATATTCTCCAAAATTAGATAATGGTGCATCTTTTATACAAATAATATTTTTTTCATCTCCTACAAATTCAGACATATAAGTTCCTAAAACATCAATATCTTTATTTTTTTTTAAATATTCAATCTGTTCTTTAAATCTTGTTGGCATTGAAATATCATCTGTATCCATCCTTGCCACTAATTCATTCCTACATTCTAAGATTCCTTTTTCTAACGCTACCCCTAATCCTCTATTTTCTTTTAATTTAACTATTTTTAAAACTTCCCCTAATTTTTTTTTTTGATTTTCTATCTCAAAATATAATTCTTCTGTTAAAGGACCATCTTCAACTAAAACTATTTCATTTGGTTTTAGTTCTTGTTCATCATATATACTTTCCATAGCTCTTTTAAAATTTTTAGAACTCTCTTTTGAATATATAGATAAAAGAACTGAAAATTTATTATAATCTAACATTTCTATTTCCTACTTTCATTACAGTTGCTATCATTATTTTAAAATTATGAAATATATCATTATTATCTAAATGATACTCATTTAATTCTACTTTTTTAGGAATTATTTTCTTTATATAGTATTCTCTTGGATTTTCTACTTGAGCCATTAACTCTTCTTCGTTTGACAAGTATATTGAAGCTTTTCCTGTTATTCCTGGCATCATGTTAAAAAATCGCTCATCTACTCTCTTATAATACTCCTTATATTCTAGAGTATCTGGTCTTGGTCCCACAAAAGCCATATCTCCTTTATATATATTTAATAATTGGGGAATTTCATCTAATTTCGTTTTTCTTAATATCTTACCAATCTTAGTTATTCTTTTATCATTTCCTATAGTTATAGCTCCATATTTACTACTTCCTACAGTCATTGTTCTAAACTTATAAATTTTAAATATTTTTTCCTTATATCCCACTCTATCTTGAGTAAATAAAATTGGACCTTTTGAAGAAAATTTTATTAATATGGCTATTACTAAAGCTGGAATAAATAATACTACTCCTAAAATTATTGCTATGATTAAATCAAATATTCTTACTGATAATTTTGGCATTAAATTTCTAACTCCTTACTCAAAACAACTTCTAATTATCTCTATTACCTTATCTTGCTCTTCCACTGTCATTTTATTATCACTTGGTAAGCATAGACCTCTTTGGAATATATCCATTCCTACATCTAGAGGTTTTCCATCTTTTCCCAAGGTTCCACCAACTATATAGGCATTAGTCTTACATCTTCCATTTCCCTCTCTAGTTACAAACCCATGCATTCTATAGATTGGTTGCATATGCATAGGTTTCCATATAGGACGTCCCTCTGCATTATATTTTGCTAAAGTTTCTAGTATCTCTGTTGGGCAAGACTTTCCTTCTTCTGGAATATATGCTACCTCACTCTCTCCACGTACCTGTTTACACATAGCTTCCTCATCTATTATCAGGCAACTTAACCAATAGTTAGGTACAGAGTTTTCCTCATCAAAAGGATTCATCTTTACAGGTAAATCTTTAAATCCTTCCTTATATCTCTCATATATAGCTTTCTTTTGAGCTATATGCTCTTCAAGATATGGAAACTGTCCTCTTACTACTCCAGCTATAACATTACTCATTCTATAGTTATATCCTTGCTCTTCATGTTGATACCAAGGAGCATTTTCTCTTGCTTGAGTAGACCATTTTCTCACTTTTTCTGCTGCTTCCCTATCATTAGTAAGCAACATTCCACCAGATGAACCTGTTATTATCTTATTTCCATTGAAGCTTATACAGTTAAAATCTCCAAAGTTTCCTGTCTCTTTTCCTTTATATGTAGCTCCTAAAGATTCTGCTGCATCCTCTATAATTAGAGCTCCATATTTGTCACATACTCTTTTTATCTCATCTATTTTTCCTGGCACTCCATATAGATGAGCTACTACTACCACTTTTACATCTGGATATAGTTCAAAAGCTTTTTCTAATGCTGCTGGATCCATATTCCATGTATCATACTCTGTATCTATAAATACAGGTATTCCCCCTTCATAAGTAACTGGATTTACTGTTGCACAGAAAGTCATATCTGAGCAAAATACTTTATCTCCTGGTTTTACTCCAGCTAATTTTACTGCTAGATGTAGTGCTGCTGTTCCAGCTGAAAGAGCTACTGCATATTTACATCCTACTTTTTTACAAGCTAGTCTCTCTACCTCATCTATATTTTTTCCTACAGTAGACATCCAGTTAGTTACATATGCTTCTGTCATATACTGTAACTCTTCTCCATGCATAGTAGGAGTAGAAAGCCATACTCTTTTTTCAAAAGGCTTGAAGCTATCACTCTTTTTAAACATATCTACTTCCTCCTTTATATCCTAATTATTGTATTTAACCTCTTTATACGACACTACCAACTCTTTCATTACCTCTTTTATATGCTCTACATTTGGGTTATGTATGCACTCTTCTAGTTTTGTAAAGAACTTAGTAATATCTACATTTCCATCCTCTATCTTAGTTATAAATATCTTTTTGTTATCTGTCTTTATTGCTGAGTTTACATCATATAGCAGCTCTTCAAAAAGTTTTTCCCCTGGTCTTAGTCCTACCACATCTATACCTACATTGGCATTGGATAGTTTTATCATCCTCTTAGCTAGATCATATATTCTCACTGGTTTACCCATATCCAATATAAATATCTCTCCACCATTACCTAAGCTTCCAGCCTCTATTACAAGTTGGGCTGCCTCTGGTATAGTCATAAAATATCTAGTTATATCCCTATGAGTTAGTGTTAGATTTTTTCCTTCCTCAATCAGTTTTTTAAATATTGGTATTACAGAACCATTGCTTCCCAGTACATTTCCAAATCTTACAGCCATAAACTTAGTATTTTTTGATACCTTATTCATATGCTCAATAACCAATTCACAAGCTCTTTTACTTGCTCCCATTAAGTTTGTAGGGTTTACTGCCTTATCTGTAGAGATAAGTACCATTCTCTCTACTCCATATTTATCAGCACACTCTGCTACCTTTTTAGTTCCAAATATATTATTTTTTATAGCTTCCTCTGGATTATGTTCCATTAGAGGTACATGCTTATGGGCAGCAGCATGAAATACCACATTTGGTCTATACTTGTTAAATAGGAAATCTACCTTCTCTTCCTCTCTTATATTACAAATCTCAGATACCAAATCCAAATTAGGATATCTTCTCCTTAACTCTAGCTCTAGAAAATATATATCATTTTCATTTACATCTATAGTTACCAATTTTTTAGGGTTAAATTTAGCTATCTGTCTTGAAAGCTCCGAACCTATACTTCCAGCTCCCCCTGTTACAAATACTACTTTATTTTCTATAAGTCCTCTTATACTTCCATCATTTATTACTATCTCATCTCTTCCTAACAAGTCCTCTATCCTTACACTTCTAATCTGACTAGATAGTGGCTTATTATCTATCATCTCTGAGATTCCAGGTACTGTCTTTATACTTATACCCTCTATTCCTTGCAGTCTATCCACTACTCTTCCTAGCTCTGTACCATTCATTGATGGTATAGCTATAAGGATCTCCTCTATCTTTTCATTTCTTATTACCTTATCAAAGCTCTCCTTATTTCCTAGTACTGGAATATTGTATATAGATGTTCCTATCTTTTTAGAGTCATCATCTATAAAGCCTATCAAATCATATGGAAAGTTTGGATTTACTAGATACTCTCTTGCTAACATAGCTCCAGCTTCTCCAGCTCCATATATTATTGTTCTCTTCTGTTTAGAAATAATTTTCTTATGTTTTCCATAATATCTTTTTAATCTAAAGATATATCTACATAAAAGTTGTATTGACACTGATAATATATATGCCATCACTATTGTAGTTATTGGAAAGCTCTTATCTTCATTTATTAACATAATTACTACAAATGCCACTGCTGTTACTAAATTTAGTACCAATAGGTTTAGCACATCAAATATATTTGTATAGCTCCAGCTTCTATCACTCATTTTTATGTATATATACCCTATTAAAAATATAGCCAAATAAGTAGCTATATATTCTGCTCTTAATTCATATATGACAAAAAAATCATATTTTAGTATAAAGGCTAGAATAATACCAAATATGATTCCCAATGAGTCTAAAAACACCTTTACAAAGTTTCTCTTATTTATCCAGTTATATGCAGGAAGATTATTGTTTCTCTCATATACCCTTTTAAAAACTTTAAAAAGTAACATCTGAATAAGTGAAAATCCTAAGAAAGCTGTAAAAATAGATATATCTTTATAGAAAAAGAGAAATATTACAAATATCATAATATTTACAAGAATAGAATGTGTCTTTGGTTTTTTAGAAAAATCTAAATTATTTGTCAAATGATAAAAAAACAGTAGCAAGACAAAAAGTCCATATGCTGCTGTGTTCATACTAAATCCTGTAATCATAAACATTGTCTGATAGGTTATAAAGAGTAGTGCCGAATAAAAAATCTTGATATTCATAATGTTCTCCTAAAAATTTTTTGTTCTTATATATTTTACTACTTTTCTTAATAATGTCAATAGAACAAAAATTATTTTTTAATTTTATTTAAAAATTGTTCATTTCTATCAATATTTTTTATCCATAAATTCTTTATTCTTTTTTGGTATTTCTATATATTTAGGATATAATTATATTATCTCTAGAGAAAATATATTTAAAAGTATTGTACTACCTGATAACTTAGCTATTTAATATAATTATTAAAAGAGGATAGACCTCCCTATCCTCTTTCCCTTATACAACTAAATTATTTCCTAAAGAGAGTTTCTCCTTAATAAAAATTTTTTCCTCAGCTTCCAATTAATATTCTACTCTTTTTGCCAAAAATCTTTTTAAACAACAACACTATTATTGTAGATAGTATAATAGTAACTATTCCTAATTCTAAACTTTCTAACATATCCATTCCATTATGGTATCTCTCCCAAAACATTAAGATAAAATAATTGTGTATAAAAAATATTCCAAAGCTACAATCTGCTAATATACTTAAAGATTTTTTTATCATCTTTCCTAAACTATTCTCTACTTTTTCCAATTTCATAAAAACTCCTAAAACGAAAAGGCAGATAAAAAATTTTTCTGGAGCTACTAAATCTATTCCTTTTATTTCAAAAATACTTTTCTGCATAGTTTCTAAAATATTATATCTTACTTGTAATGCTAAAGTTATTCCCCATAAAATTCCAAGATATAATATATTTTTCTCTAGTATATCTCTTGCTCTCTCTTTATTCATAGATATATATATTCCTAGGCAATAAAATGGAGAGAAATATATAAAAGCTTGAAAAATATTTATTGTCAAATCTCTAATAGGTCTTTGAATTATCATGCTTATAATCAATAATAAAAAAACAATTATCCTCTGTCTTCTATCTTCTAACTCTATAAATTTAATAAATATAGGGGAAGCTATAAATAATAACATAGCAAAGGGAATATACCAAGTAGCAGTAAGAGCATTCCCTGATAAATAATAAAGTAATGTATATAGTATTTTATTTTTTTCATATATAAATAAATCTAACTGATGCTGATATATTGCATAGATAAGCCCTGGAATAACTACTATAGTATAAGGAAGCAATACATTTTTTAACTTATTTTTCATAAATTTTTTATAATCAAAACCTCTTCTATAGAATATATGATGAAATAGAAAACCTGATATAAATACAAAGGGACTTGTTCCTCCCTTGATAATTGCTTTTATCAATTTTTCTGTTACTGTACTCTCTGGAAAATATAGAAAATGCCCTAACACAACCAGCAATATAGCAAATCCTCTAAAATAGTTAATATAATCTAGATACATACACACCTCCTTAAATTTCCAAAGATTTTACCACACTTTCTTGTCATAATAAGCTCAATTTATTTAATTTTATATTTTTTATTTCACTTGTGTCAAAATTATGTCATTTTTTTATAAAATTGTTCGTTTTAAATTATATTTCGATATAAAAAGTACAACATAGTTTAACATCACTATTTTTCTATAATTTAAGTTTTACTTTTAGAATAAAGCTTTCTTTTTTTATTACAACCGTTTTATATAATATATTATTTTAATTATATTTAACCTTTAATTTTACATTTTGTTTTTTTGCTGAAAAAAACAGTTGCTTTTTGAGAACGAAAAATATATAATCAAAGCATGTTCTCGAGTACAAAAAACAAAAATAAATATACTAATATCTAAATGGAGGAATATGGATTTATGAAAAGATTAGCATTACTTACACTTTTTTGTTCACTTGCTACTGGAGTTATTGCAGCACCTAATGATGGTTGGAATGAAGGAATGATTTTATTTAAAAAAGGAGATACTACAAATACAAATTATTATAGAATTCCTGCTATTACAACTACTTCCCAAGGTACTATAATTGCAGTAGCTGATTATAGACACAATGGATATGGTGATATTGGATTAAATACTGGTGTTGATTTTGCCATAAAAATTTCTCATGATGGTGGAAATACATGGAGTGATAAAACTATTATTACTCCTGAAAATGGATTAGGAATATCAGATCCTGCTATTGTACACAATAGCGACACTGGTCGAACTTTTCTTTTTGGATACCAAAATGATAAATTTATAACTACTAAGCCTACCAGTGAAAAATCTGATTTTTTTATGTATACCTCAGATGATGGTGGAAAAACTTGGGATAAAGGTCAAAGTTTGAAAGATTTAACTCCAGAAGGATATAAATATGTATTACAAGGACCTGGAAGTGGAATGTATTACAATGGTACTATCTATATGCCTATTCAAGCCTGGCACCATGAAAAAGACCAACCTGATAAATCTACTGCTACTTCTGGCTTTATATATAGCACTGACAATGGAAAAACTTGGAATTCAGCAATTTTAAGACCTGAAAATTATCCTGTGGGAGCATTTGGAAAACCTGATATAAGTAGTGAAAGTAATATATTTCATCATAATGGAAAAATATATTTAGCTGCTAAACCTGAAACTAGCAGGGAATCTAAAAAAAGAGTTGTTTATGCTACTTCTGATAATGGAAAAACTTGGGAAAGAGTTGAAGAAGATTTTATTCCTGATGATGTTGCAGCTTGTGAAAGTAGTAGTTTATCCTTAAATGATAAAGTATATTTAGTTGCTTATACTAAAGATAAACCTGAAAGAAGAACAGGAGTATTTCTTACTACTAATACCGGAAAACATCTTCAAATTTTTGATACGAAAATAGATGGTTATACTTCTATGTCTCAGGACCTAGATAATCTTTATGTTTTCCATGAAGGAAAAGCAGGAGAAGGAGAAATGCTTTTCAGAAGATTTGATATCTCTGCTAAAGAATATGCTAATATCAACGCTCAAATTCTTAATAGAGGTACTGACCTACTTGATGTACAAGATAAACTGTTTGCTAGTAGATCGTACTTAACTGGAGAATATGCTAGTCAAGATAACTCTGGAGTAGAAGCTGTTATCTTAAATGGTAATTATAAAATTGGGGCTTTTCATAAAAATTCTAAAGAAAATAGTAAAGATGTATATAGAACTATAGAGTACAATACTGAAGATACTACCTTAGTTCTTTCTCAAGATAATGTTATTACAAATAATGATAATATTTTTGCTGGATATCAATATACTAAACTAAGTTATCTAAACGGAAGTAAAAATGATATCAATTCCTTTGTTATTGGTTACTCTTTAAATCATAAATTTGAAAATGATTTTGGGTATAATCTAGGAATAAATGGTATCTATAGTAACAATAAATTAGATAGAAATGAAGCTGAAGGATTAGGTAAATCAGCAAGTTTTGATTCATATAGTATATCTTTAAAAAATGAGATATATAGAGATATAAAAGTTCAAGAAAATACTAATCTTAATCTAGCTACTGGTCTAAGAACTACTTACTTTGGACATGATGATATAAAAGAAAAAAATGGAAATGGATTTAATGATGCTTATGTTGATAGCTCTACAAATTTCTCTAATGAAATATATCTTAAAGTCAGTGCTGAACATGACATAAGATTTAATGAGAAATTTGCTGCTAAAATAGGAGCAAATGTTGGATATAATAAAGAACTTATGAATGTTGATGATTGGAGAGATAAATTTACTATTTTAGATGTTGAAAAAGAGTATGCTAGACCTATTGAAAAACATAGTGCTGGAGTAGCAAATGCTGGTTTCCATCTAACTTTAGATTTTGCTGATAAAGTAGAAACTACTCTTGCTTATACTGTTGATTCTACTGGAGAAGGTATAACTACTGGTAGACTAACTTACAAATTCTAATATTTTTAAAATATAATTCAACCAAAGAGAGAGATAACTAATATCTCTCTTTTTTACATTATGGATTTCTCAGTAACATACTATTTACATTTAGTATCAAATATATGAATAATATCTATTACCTAGATTAGGCATAGCACTAATCTCACTTATTATTACTCAATAGAAACTTCTTTATTTTTATCTAATATATTATATATGAAATTTGATTTTTTTAATTTTAAAACACCAAAAGATATTCAATTAGAAATTTCTAAAAATGTAAGACTTAGAAGAAAAAAGATGAAGAAGCTTTAACTATTGCAAATAATATAAAAAAAATAGTTGAAAAAAATTTGAATATTTTTTGAAAAAGAATTCTGATACTATCTAATTTCTTATTGACTTTTTTACTATAAATGCTATAATTATACAATCAAATATGCTATTTTTTTAATAATGAATTACTAAAAAAATAGTACAAATAAAAAATATAGTTTAAAAGGGAGGAAAGATTATGAGTTTATTGGTTTCTTTTATTTTAGTACTTGCAGCTCTAGTTATAGGAGAGATAATTTCTACAAAAACAAAAGCTATCATTCCATCAGTTTTTATAACTGCAGTACTTTTTTTAGTGGGATATTGGACAATATTTCCAGCAGATATCATTGCTAAGGCAGGATTTTCCACAAATATAATTTATCTATCTATGTATTTTTTGATAACTCATATGGGTACTATGCTCAGTGTTAGAGAGTTAATTGCACAATGGAAAACACTAGTTATATCTATATTTGGAATCTGTGGCATCTGTATTGGTACTCTTTTACTAGGACAACTTTTCTTTTCTTGGGATATGCTAGTAGTTGCTACTCCGCCACTTACTGGAGGAGTTGTTGCATCTATAATTATGTCTGAAGCTGCAAAAGCAAAAGGATTAGAAACATTAGCTGTACTAGCTGTAGGTATGTATGTTATGCAAGGATTTGCTGGATATCCACTTACTGCTATTACTTTAAATATGGAAGGAAAAAGATTAGTTGAAAAATTTAGAAAAGGGGAGCTTCAACTTATAAAAAAAGATGAAAATACAACTGTAGAGAAAAAACTTATACCACCTATTCCTAAAAAATTTCAAAGTACTTATGTATTTTTACTACAACTAGGAATTTTATCTCAAATTAGTCTTTTTATAGCTAACCTTACTAACAAGGCAGTATCTGAATTTGTTATCTGTTTAGTTGTTGGAGCTATAGCTGCTGAACTTGGATTTATTGAGAGAAAACCACTTAATCTATCAGGAACTTTTGGTTTCTTTATGACTGGTCTAATGGCTTTTATTTTTGGTGGTCTTGCACAAGCTACTCCTGAGATGATAAAAGAGTTAATTGTTCCATTTATAGGAATTATAGCTTTTGGAGTTATAGGTTTAGTAGTTCTTTCTATCATAGCAGCAAAAATATTTAAAGAGTCTATTCCTATGTCAATAGCCATATCTTTAAATGCACTATATGGTTTCCCAGTTAACTATACACTAACTAATGACGCTGCTAAAGCCATTGGAAAAACAGATGAAGAGGTGGAGTTTTTAATAGAGTCAATGTTGCCAAAGATGTTAATTGGAGGATTTGCTTCTGTTACTATTATTTCAGTTGTTATTGCTGGAGTATTTGCTAAAATGTTATAGAACTAAGGGGGAGAAATATGAATATTAAAGAATTAGCAGAAAAAAATAGAGATTACGTTATCAATCTAAGAAGGGAATTTCATCAAATTCCAGAACCTAGCCTAGAGGAATATGAAACTTCTAAAAGAATCCAAGAAGAATTAGATAAAATGGGGATAAAATACAAAGTAGTAGCTAAAACTGGTGTTGTTGCTGAAATAGGTGGAAAACAACCTGGAAAAGTAGTAGCTCTTAGAGCTGATATTGATGCATTACAAGTTACTGAATGTACTGGTGTAGACTATGCCTCTAAACATCCTGGTATGATGCATGCTTGTGGACATGATGGACATGCTTCTATGCTATTAGGTGCTGCTAAAATTTTAAAAGAAATTGAAGGAGATATCAAAGGAACTGTTAAACTTTATTTCCAACCTGGGGAAGAGGTTGCACAAGGTGCTAAACTTATGTTAAAAGAGGAACCTTTAAAAGGAGTAGCAGATGGATGCTTTGCTATACACCTTTGGGCTGATATTCCAGTAGGTAAAATCTCTATAGAAGAGGGACCTAGAATGGCATCAGCTGACCTTTTAAAAATAGAGATAAAAGGAAAGGGAGGACATGGCTCTCTACCTCATCAAGCTATAGACTCAGTAGTAGCTGGTTCTGCAGTTGTTATGAATTTACAATCTATAGTTAGTAGAGAGATTAGCCCTCTAGAATCTGCAGTTGTTACTATTGGTTCTTTCCAATCTGGAACTAGATTCAATGTCATCTCCAATCAAGCTACATTAGAAGGAACTGTTAGAACATTTAGTAAAGAAACTTGTAAAAATATAGAAAACGCAATAAGAAGAATTGTAAAATCTACTTGTGAAGCTTATAGAGCTGAAGGAGAGGTATTCTATACTTATGGAACTACCCCTGTAATCAACGATCCAACTTGTTCTAAAGTAGCTGAAGAAGCTGTAGAAAAATTACTAGGTAAAGAGGGAGTAGCAAAATTTGAAAAGATTACTGGTGGAGAAGATTTCTGTTACTTCTTAGATGAAGTTCCTGGAGTATTAGCCTTTGTAGGAATAAACAATCCTGAAAAAGCAGCTAACTATCCACATCATCATGAAAAATTTAATATGGATGAAGATGGATTAGTATATGGTATGGGATTATATGCTCAATTTGCCATAGATTTCTTAAATAAATAGTAAATAAAAAAGGGTAGGATACTTTCCTGCCCTTTCTTATCCATCTACTTTTAAATTATTAATTAAAAGAAGAGAATCTTCTTTTCTTTCTAAAAGCTTTAATTCTTTTAAATATTGTATATCTCTATCTATTGTTCTTTTAGTTATATTTAGTTTTATAGCTAATTCTTCAATTGTTATTTCAGAGTTTTCAGATATAATTTCTAAAATTTTTAATAACCTTTCTCTTCTTTTTTTGGTTTTTACATCTATTTTAATATTTTGAACGACATTTTGAACGACATTTTGAACGACATTTTGAGAATTTTTTTTATTTAAAAAGTTATCTTTAATATATAGTCTTGTTATAAAATAATTTCTATTCTCATCAGTTTCAAATTCTGGTTTTGGTGATCCATTTTTTTCCAATGCTCTTAATATTTTTCCAAATCCAGTATTTCTTCCCTCAGTTAAATGTAATTCCTTTAAAAACTCTCCTATTCTACGGTTTCTATATCTTCTATTTACTACCCGATAGTTTCTTAATCCCTCTATTGTTATAGAACGATCTGGTCCAGGAAAACTTAATATCTCTATCTTATCTGGTTCTACTCTCACTTCAATTGGTTCTCTTACATCATATCCTTTATGATAAACAGCATTTGCTAAGGCTTCTTCTATTGCTGCAAAAGGATAATTGTAATATCTATCACTTTCAGCCCTATCTGGAAATTTAATGATTTCTTCCTTAATTATATTATTTTGTATATATCTCAAGGCATCTTGTAACTGTTGATCTAAAGGTCCTTTAAAAATTTTCTCAATTATTTTATCTCCACCAACTCCATCTGGAAATTCTACAACTTCTATTTGTGTATATGGAAAAAATTTATCTGGTTCCATATTAAAAAATAGTAATCCTATATTTTTAGGTTTTCTATATTCTGGGAGAGTATTTACTATTCCCATATTTTGACAAATGCTATAGAACTCTTCATTTTCTATGCTATTTATTAAAGAACTTTTTACCTTTGTTAAATAGCTTTTTATTAAAGTTACATTTAAATCCTCTAATTCTGATTGTTGATTTACTCTATCATCAAAAGGTATTTTATTTGCTAGAGAATATAGTAGATTCTCTTCACTTAAAGATGGCATAATTGTACTAGCCATTCTTCTCATATATGGTATTTTCTCTGTACTTGCAGTCGCTTTTCCATTACTATAAGTAAAGCTTTTAGGAGATTTATATGGTCTTAAATCTCCTCCTGGAGCCCAAATTACTATTAGTTTTCTTTCTTGAAAATCTACTACTTCTACAACTGGCAAATACTCTGGTTGTATCATTTTACATTTATTCAATAGATCTTTTAATATATCATCTACTTTATCAATTGGTATGCCCTTTATTGGAAATTTTGGACGTCCATTTTCTTCTTCTACTCCTAATATTAAATATCCTCCACCCCAATTGTCAATATCATTAGCAAAAGCACAAATTGTTTTTAAAGAAGCTTCTGGCTTCCAACTTTCCTTAAACTCTATTCTAGCCCACTCTACAACATTTCCAGAAAGTAATGTATTTATATTAGTTGGTAATCCCATTTTTATCTCCATTCTTTTTATTTTATTATAACATTTACTTTCTATTTTTTAAAGATAATACAGATAAATAAAAAAGGGTAGGATACTTTCCTGCCCTTTCTTTTACATATTAATTTACTTTATAACATTCATTTTTATAGCTTTGAATTTACAAGTATCAAAACAGATTCCACATCCTACACATTTTTCAGTGATTACATGGTGTTTTTCTTTTACAGCTCCTTCAATAGCTCCTACAGGACACTTTCTAGCACAAGCTGTACATCCCTTACAATTCTCTTCTATAATTTCAGCTTTCTTAGGTTCTACATCACTAACAATAGCTTTTGTAGGACATTTAGTAGCACAGATTCCACAAGAGATACATTTAGCTGGATCTATCTTAGCTAAGTTATTTTCAACTGTAATAGCTCCTACTGGACAGTTCTTAGCACAAATTCCACATCCTATACAAGCTGTAGTACAAGCTTTTTTAGCTGCTGCTCCTTTTTCTTTAGAAGAGCAAGTAACAGTTACTTTTTTACTTTGTGGTAACATAGCTATTACTTTCTTTGGACAAGCTTTTTGACAAAGTCCACAAGAGATACATTTATCTTCATCAACTTCAGCTATACCTTTCTCATTTACTTTGATAGCCCCTACTGGACAAACTTTCTCACAATCTCCATGTCCTAAACATGAATATACACAAGATTTATCTCCACCAGCATAAAGCATCATAGCAGCACAAGTTTGTAACTCTCCATCAAATTTATATATCTTAGTAGTTCTAGTATTATCACCTTGACATAGTACTCTAGCTACAACTTTTTCAGAAGTAACATCTACTGATGCTCCCATAATCTCTCCAATTTTAGCTGCTACAGCTGCTCCACCAGGTGCACATAATGACATTGGTGCTCCTTGTTCTACTATTGCAGCTGCATATCCAGAACATCCTGGAAATCCACATCCTCCACAGTTTGCCCCTGGAAGAATTCCACTGATTGCTTCTATTTTTGGGTCTACTTGCACTTCAAATTTAATAGAAGCAAATGCAAGGAATAGTCCCATAGCAAGTCCTGTTAACCCCAACACAATGGCTGGTATTAATACTGCCTCCATATTAACCTCCAATAATTTTTATATTTGCATACCACTGAATCCCATAAATGCCATAGCAAGTAATCCTGCACAGATAAAGGCAATAGGAATTCCTTTGAATGGAGCTGGAATTGCTGAATACTCTATTCTCTCTCTGATTCCAGCAAGTAAAACTAATGCTAGTGAGAATCCCACTGCAACTGCAAAACCATTTACAACAGTTTCAATAAAGTTATATCCCTCTTGAATATTGATGATGGCAACTCCTAGCACTGCACAGTTTGTAGTGATAAGAGGTAGGAAAACTCCTAGTGCTTTATATAGTGATGGTGATGTCTTAGCAATAGCCATTTCAACAAATTGAACTAATGCTGCAATTATCAGAATAAAAGCAATAGTTTGAAGATATCCCAATCCAAATGGAGCTAATAAAAAATGATAAACAAGCCAAGTAACTGCAGAAGCAATAGTTATAACGAATGTTACAGCCATTCCCATTCCTAAAGAAGCATCAACTTTTTTAGATACTCCCATAAATGGACAACATCCTAAGAACTTAGCAAAAATAACGTTATTTATAAATATTGAACCAATAATTATACTGAATAAACTACCAAAACTCACGATTATCCCTCCTTACTCTTTTTCATTTCAAGATAGTTAAGGAAAGCTTTTATAAAGGCAATAGTAATAAATGCCCCTGGAGCTAAGATAAATATAAGAGCTGGTGAATAAGATTCAGGTGTTACTCTTATACCAAATACAGTTCCGTTTCCTAAAACTTCTCTAATCATTCCTAATACTGTTAATGAAAGAGTAAATCCAAGTCCTGAACCAATACCATCTAAGAAAGATGCAAATACACCATTTTTAGATGCAAAACTTTCAGCTCTTCCAAGTACAATACAGTTAACAACGATAAGAGGAATAAATAGTCCTAGTACTTTATATAAATCTGGAGTATATGCCTCCATTACCATTTGAACTATAGTAACTAGTGATGCAATTATCATAATATATGCTGGTATTCTTACTTGTGATGGTATTACACTTTTAAATGCAGATATCAATAAGTTAGAACAAGCAAGAACTGCAATAACAGCAAGTCCCATTGATAATCCGTTCATAGCTGAACTTGTAACTCCAAGTGTAGGACATAATCCTAAGAATAATACAAATATAGGGTTTTCTTTAAAAATTCCTGATATTATTATTTTTCCATAATTAGTTTTCATTATTTACTCACCCCAGTTTCATAAGCTTTTAAAGCTCTGATAAGTCCTGTGTAAACAGCAGTTGGAGATATAGTAGCTCCTGCAAAAGCATCCACAGATTTATTAAACTCGTAAGATGAATCTTTTCCAATCCAGTGGTCTTGCCACTCAATTCCAGCAACTTTAGCTCCTAATCCCGGAGTTTCAGCTTGGTTTGTAACTCTTACTCCTGCAATTTTACCCTCTAAAGTTACTCCTAAGATAAATGTTATATCTCCAGCATATCCTGGCTGAGCAACAGTTGTAACATATCCTACTTTATTTCCATTAGCATCATATCCAGGTACAAATTCTAATCCTTCAGCTGTAACAGCTTCATCTGCTTTAAATTCATTTGCTGCTGTTAAAACTTGTCTTTTTGCTTCATTTTGAGCTTTTTCATTATTTTGTGCAATAACTGTTTTTGTAAAATCATTTACTAATCCTAATACTCCAGCTGAGACTGCAGCTATTACTAATAGAACTAGTCCATAGTGTACAAATCTATTTTTCATTAGCTTTCACCTCACCAAATTTTTTAGGTTTAGTATATCTATTGATTAGAGGTACAACTCCGTTCATAATTAAGATAGAGTATGCAACTCCTTCTGGATATCCACCTTTCATTCTAATCATTGATATTAGAAGTCCTAAAAGTAATGCATATATAATCTTTCCTTTTGGAGTATGTGGACTTGTAACCATATCAGTAGCCATATAGAAAGCTCCTAAGAAAAGTCCTCCTGAAAGGATATGCATTAATGGGTCTCCACCCATTGCCCAAGTTAATACAAATACTGTACTAATTATTATTGCTGGTACTTTCCAATCTATTTGTTTTTTATAGATTAGGTAAATTCCACCTATCAATAATGCAAGTGCTGAAGTTTCTCCTAGACATCCTCCCATTCTTCCTATGAAAGCTTGAACATATTGGTTTCCACCTTCTAGTAGAGCTGAGTCTAATGAGATTCCTCTCTTCATAGCATCAAGTACTGTTGCTCCAGCTTTTCCATCATAAGCAAATGTAGTGATAGCTACTGGCCAAGAAGCTTGTACAAATGCTCTTCCTACTAATGCAGGGTTAAATACATTGTGTCCAAGTCCTCCAAATACCATTTTTCCAAGTCCAATAGATACTACACAACCTACAACTACATATTGTAATGGCATAATAACTGGAATTACAAATGAAAATAATATCCCTGTGATGATAGCACTTCCATCAAATATAGATGGCTCTTGCCCCATTACTTTTTGACATAAATACTCAGTAACCATACAAGTAAGTATTGATACTGCTGTTACTATAAATGCTCTTATACCAAATACATAAACAGCAAATAAGAATGCTGGTATTAGTGATATAATTACATCATACATTACTTTTTCAACTGTTTCTGATGTTCTTATATGAGGTGATGGCCCCATTTTCAAAATATTAGTCACTTTGCCCTCCTGATAACTCAATAACAATTTCTGTTATCTTTTAATTTACTTTTTCATTGCTCTTAATTTTGATTTTCCTATTTTTATAGCCTCTGTTAATGGTCTGTTAGCAGGACAAATATATGCACAAGAACCACACTCAATACAATCCATTAAATTATATTGTCCTAGTTGTTCCCATTGCTCAAATGATGCAAGTCTTGCAAACATAAGTGGCTCTAATCCCATAGGACATGCTTCTACACATTTTCCACAACCTATACAAGGTCTTGTTTTATATGGGTTAGTTTCTTCTTTCGTAAGAGCTAATAATCCAGATGTTCCTTTAATAACAGGAGCTTCTTCAGAGAATTGAGCCATTCCCATCATTGGTCCTCCCATTACTAGTTTATCTACAACTTCTCTATTTACTCCACAATAGTCTAAAATATATGAAAATGGTGTTCCTATTGCTACTTTTACATTTTTAGGATTAGCTATTGCTTTTCCAGAAACTGTAACTACTTTCTCAATTAGTGGAATTCCATTTACAATACCATCATAAATAGCTGCTGCTGTTCCTGTATTTTGTACTACAACTCCTACAGCTGATGGAAGTTTTCCAGATGGAACTTGTCTATCTAAAACAGCTTTTATAAGTTGTTTCTCTCCTCCTTGAGGATATTTTGTTTTTAACGGTGCTATCTCAATACCAGTACCTTCTGCTGCCTTTTTCATAGAAGCAATAGCTTCAGGTTTATTTTCTTCTATTCCTACTATAGCAGTATTTACTCCTAATATTTTCTTAATAATTTTTATACCATTTATTATTTTTTCTGGATGTTCTAACATAAGTCTGTTATCTGAATTAAGATAAGGCTCACACTCTGCTCCATTTAATAATAATGTATCAATTTTTGCATCTGCTGGAGGATTTAATTTGATATGAGTAGGAAAACTTGCTCCTCCTATTCCTACTATACCCTTCTCTCTTATCATAGCAAGTAAATCTTTTTTATCAGCAGTTTCCCAATTTTCTATTTTTGGTAATTCTGCCCAAGTATCTTGCTCATCATTTTCAATCATGATAGTTTTTATTCTTCCCATTAAAGGAAAAACATGCTCTTCTATCTTTTTGATTGTTCCACTTACTGGGGAATGAATAGGTGATGACATAAAAGCTTGAGAATCAGCTATTTTTTGTCCTTTTAAAACCTTATCACCAATTGCTACAAGTGGATCTAATGGTGCTCCTATATGTTGTAATAGTGCTACATACAACATTTTTGGTGCTTTTAATTCTTCAACAGCCATATTTTCTGTTTGAACTTTATTTTCAGGCGGATGAACTCCTCCTCTGAAACCAAAAAATTTCATAATAAATCTCCTTTCTTTTTAAAGTTAACTGTTACTAAACTAAGTTTACCACATTTATCACTAATTCTCAATATTTTTTAGAAATTTTTTTAATTACTTTTTGTTATATTTCTGCATTATTTTTCCTATTTCAATATCTTGAATAATATCAATTGCGCATTTACTTGCATTTTCTATCATCATTGTAACCTCTTCTTGTTCACTTTTACTAAACTGTCCCAATACAAAGTCAATAGTATTATCTTTTGGTTTCCCTATTCCACATTTTATACGTAAAAATTCATCTCCTAAGTGAGAAATAATAGATTTTATTCCATTATGTCCACCAGAACTTCCCTTCTCTTTTACTCTTAATTTTCCAACTGGAAGATCCATATCATCATAAATTACAACTAAATCAGTTTTAGGATTTAATTTATAGAAATTTATTACTTCTATTATTGAATTTCCACTAAGATTCATAAAAGTTTGTGGTTTTAGAAAAAGAACTTTTTCTCCATCAATATTTTTCTCACTAATAAGCCCTTGAAATTTTTCCTTTTCGTTTGTTATACTAAGCTCTTTCTGAAGATGGTTTATCACTTCAAATCCTATATTATGTCTTGTTTTTTCATATTTATTTCCTGGATTTCCCAGCCCTACTATCAACTTCATTCTTTACTTCTCCTTTTAACACTCTGCATTAAATGTAAATTTTGCAAGTCCTCCTAATGAGGTTTCTTTATATTCCTCTTTTAAATCCTTTCCTGTTTCTCCCATAGTTTTTACAACTTGGTCAAAAGTTACTTTATGTTTTCCATCTGTATATAAACTATATGCTGCTGCATCTAAAGCTCTTGCTGCAGCTGCTGCATTTCTTTCTATACAAGGTACTTGTACATAACCTCCTACTGGGTCACAAGTAAGTCCTAAGTGGTGCTCTAATGCCATCTCTGCTGCATACTCTATCTGAGCTAATGAACCTCCAAGTAAGAAACATGCCATAGCTGCTGCCATTGAGCAAGCTGAACCTACCTCTGCTTGACATCCACCCTCTGCTCCAGAAATAGTAGCGTTCTCTTTTATAAGATTTCCTATAAGTCCTGCTATTGCTAAGCTTTTTATAATTTCATCCTCTTGTAAGTCATACTCTTCTCTAAGAGCATATAAAAGTCCAGGTACAACTCCACAAGCTCCACATGTTGGAGCAGTTACAACCTTTCCTCCGCCTCCATTTTCCTCTGATACAGCTAAAGTATACGCAAATATTCTTCCTAAAAATCCACCTCTACTATGATTATTTCTAGCCTTTCTATAGAAATTTGAAGCTTTTCTTGGATATTTAAGTGTTCCAGGTAGTACTCCAGTAGTATTAATTCCTCTTTCTACTGCCTCTTTCATAGCTTCCCAAATCTCTTTTAAAAATTCAAATATCTCTTTTCCTTCACACTCTACAACATATTCCCATAACTCTTTTTGATTATCTTCACACCATTTTTTTATCTCATCCATAGAGTTTAGCTGATATATAGCTTGAGCCCCTTTTCTCTCTTGATAGTGCTCCATTATTGTTCCTCCACCAACAGAGAATACCAACCACTCATCTATTTGATTATTATCTTTATCAAAAGCTTTAAATAACATTCCATTAGTATGATATCTATGAACTACCTCAGGTTTCCATAATATATCTGTTGGAATAGGTTTCATAGTTTCAATTATTATCCAATCTGTCAAATGTCCTTTTCCTGTTAAAGCTAATGAACCATATAGTTCTACTTCAAATCTTGCCGCATTTGGATTTTTAGCTTTAAATTTTTTTGCTGCCCTCTCTGGTCCCATAGTATGCGAGCTTGATGGTCCATTTCCAATTTTAAATAATTCTTTTAGTGTATCCATTTATATTCCCCCTCCATTTTATCTTAAAAGAGAGTAGCTAAAACTCTCCTAAGTTTTTACTACTCTCTAATTTCACTACTGTCTTATCTCTCCATTATAATCTTTAGAGATAGTTGCAAGTATCTTCTCAATTGCACTATTTATCTCTTTTTCATCTAAAGTTTTTTCTTTATTTCTTAAAACTATACTTATAGCAACAGACTTCTTATTAGCTTCTATTTTATCTCCTTCATATACATCAAATATATCTATCTTTTCTATTATAGGAGACACTTTTTTCAAGCTTTCTATCATATTACCTACAAGTACATCTTTAGAAAGAACAATAGCTAAATCTCTAGTAACCTCTGGATATTTTACTATTTTCTCATATTTATTAGAATTTTTCATATATTTTACACATTTAGTTAAATCTATCTCTGCAATATATACTCTCTCTCTCTTTATTTCCATCTTCTCTTGAACATCTGGATGAATCTCTCCAAATACTCCAATTACATCATTACCTATTCTTAATTCTGCACTTCTTCCAGGATGGAAATTAGAGTTAGTACTTCTTTCTAATTTATATCTAGCTATTCCCATATACTCCATAAGCTTTTCTACATATCCTTTAATTGTATAGAAATCATAAGCCTCTGGTTTTGGATTCCATAGTGTTCTCTCTGGTCTTCCAGCAAGTCCTATACAAACTCTTAAATCTTCATTTGCTAACTCTTCTGCTGGCGAAAATACTCTCGATACTTCACAGAATCTTAAATCAAATTGGTTTCTATTTATGTTATCTCTTATGTTTGAAAGTACACTCCACATAAGTGTTGGTCTTAATATTGCCATATCTTCACTTAAAGGATTTTTTATCTCTATTACTCTCTCTTTTATATTTAAAATATCCACTACATTTTTAGGAATAAATGAGTAGTTGATAACTTCTTGAAGTCCAATCTCTCTTAAAATTTCTTTTGTATTATCTATTAAATCTATATTCTCAGCTTTTTTACCAGCTTGAATATTTTCTATTGGCATTACTGGCTCTATATTTTCAAAACCATACATTCTTATTATCTCTTCATAGATATCAGCAGTTCTTGTTAAATCCCCTCTATATGTAGGTGGAATTACAACTAATGTATCTTGCGATAGTGTTCTTATTCCTAATCCTAGATTACTTAAAATCTTTCCTACTACATCTGGAGAAAGTTCTTTTCCTATAAATTTATTTAATTTTTCTAAGCTCAATGGAATCTCATATTTTTGTGGTTTTTCAATATATTTATCTATTGCACCATCTAATATCTCTCCATTAGCAATTTCAGCTATCAATGCCATAGCTCTTTCACTTGCATCTGGAATTCCTTCTATATCTATTCCTCTTTCATTTCTATATGAAGAATCTGTTGAAATTCCTAATCTTCTTCCTGTCTTTCTAATATTTTCTGGTGTAAAATATGCTACTTCCAAGAATATATTTTTTGTTTCAGAAGTTATTTCTGTTCCTATTCCTCCAATTATTCCTGCTATTGCAATAGCTTTTTCATCATCTGCTATTACTAACTCTCCATTAGTTAACTCTCTTTCAACTCCATCAAGAGTAGTAATTTTTTCTCCCATTTTAGCTTCTCTTACAACTATACTTCCATTAGCTACTTTATCTAAGTCAAAAGCATGCATAGGTTGATTATATTCAAACATAACAAAGTTTGTTATATCTACTACATTATTTATAGGTTTTAATCCCATAGCTCTTATTCTCTTCTTTAACCACTCTGGAGACTCTCCTACAGTAACATTTCTTATTACTCTTCCCATATATCTTTTACATCTATCTTTATCATCTATATTTACTTTTGCCACTTTTGTAGTAGGATCAATAGCCTCAGTATAAGTAACTGATGGGTATTTTACTTTTCTTCCATAATAAGCTGCTATCTCCCTTGCTATTCCTATATGTGAAAGACAATCAGGTCTATTTGGAGTGATTTCAAGTTCAAATATTACATCATCTAAACCTGCATATTTTCTATATTCTACACCTATTGGAGCATCTTCTGGAAGGATTATTATTCCATCTCCATCCTCTCCTATTCCAAGCTCAACTTGAGAACAAAGCATTCCAAATGATTCTACATCTCTTATTTTACTCTTTTTAATTTTAAAATCTCCAGGAAGTACAGCTCCTATTTTAGCTACTACTACTTTATCCCCTAATTTATGATTTGGAGCTCCACATACTATTTGTAATGGCTCTTCCTCTCCTATATTTACTTTTACAAGTGTTAACTTATCAGAGTTAGGGTGTTTTCCATACTCAACTATATGCCCTATTACTACATTATCAAGCCCTTTTCCTTGAATATCTATGGCTTCAACTTCTTGACCTATCATAGTTAAGGCATTATCTAACTCTTTTATATCCTCTTTTATATCTACATACTGTTTTAGCCAGTCTAAAGAAATTAACATTATTCTCCTCCAGAATTACTTAAATTGTTTTAAAAATCTTACATCATTTTCAAAGAAAGCTCTTAAGTCATTTATTCCACGTCTTAACATAGCTACTCTTTCTATTCCCATTCCAAAAGCAAATCCACTTACTTCATCTGGGTCATATCCAACAGCCTTTAGAACCTCTGGGTCTACCATTCCACAACCCATTATTTCTACCCAACCACTATCTTTACACATTCTACAACCTTTTCCTTTACATACAGCACATTGAATATCTACCTCTGCAGATGGCTCTGTAAATGGGAAGAAGTGTGGTCTAAATCTAACTTCTGTATCTCCAAACATTTTCTTTAATGACTCAGTTAATATTGCTTTAAAGTTTGCAAATGATATATTCTCTCCTATCATAAGTCCTTCCATTTGATGGAACATAGGTGTATGAGATATATCATAGTCTGGTCTATATACTTTACCTGGGCATATCATTCTAAATGGTGGTTTATGCTCTAACATATATCTTACTTGTACTGGTGATGTTTGAGTTCTTAAAACAACATCATCATTTATATAGAATGTATCTGTAATATCTCTTGATGGATGAGTATCTGGTATATTTAAAGCATCAAAGTTATACTTTACTAACTCTACCTCTGGTCCATCAGCTACATCAAATCCCATTTCTATAAAAATCTCTTTCATAAAATTCATTGTCTCTGTAATAGGATGAGTAGTTCCTAATACATTTCTCTTTCCTGGAAGAGTTATGTCTATTACCTCTTCAGCTAATCTTTTATTTTTTTCTTTTTCTTTTAATTCACTATTTTTATTTTCTAGTGCTGAATTGATAAACTCTCTAAGTTCATTAACTAATTGACCTACAACTGGTCTTTCTTCAGGAGTAAGATTTTTCATTCCCTTTGAAATCTCTGTCAATTCCCCTTTTTTTCCAAGTAATTTTACTCTAATCTCTTCTAATTCTTGTAAAGATTCTGCTTTTTCAATATTTAATCCAGCAGTTTCTTTTAGCTGTGCTACCTTTTCTTTCATTTTTCCTCCCTAGTTTAAAAGGCTTTTATATTTTAAAATTTTTATATGCTTTTATGATAAAACTGGAATTTGCCTCCATCTATTTCCAATATACCATATTCTCTCCCATATACAGCTCCTGGATTAAATAGTGTAATTCCATTTTTTGAAAACAGATATTGAATATGAGTATGACCAAATATAACAATATCACATCCTAATAATTTTCCTCTCTCCTCTATTGAGATATAATTATATTTTACTCTGTATTCATGACCATGAGCCAGAAGGATTTTTAATCCCTCCAGCTCAAATACCATCTCATCATCATATTTTCTATCAAATATATCACAATTTCCACGTACTATATAATACTTAGAATTTGGACATACAAAGGAAAGCTCCTCTCCATCTTTGCTATGGTCTCCAGCACAGATAACAACATCTGGTTTCTCTTTTTCATATATTCTTATAAGTGTGTCTAATCTTTGATGTGAATCTGAAATTACCAAAACTTTCATCTTTACTACCTAATTTTATCCTATAAATATAGGTGCCTTTCCTTTTTCTAATAATTTTATACCATTTTTTCCTATAATTTTTTCAAAGAAATAGCTTTTACTTAAATTTCCCATAATAAATAGATCTGCTTCATCTACTCTCTTTAATACATCTTCATAGTTATTTGTTGTTAGCTCTTCATGAATAACCTCTTTTTCATGCCCTACTAAATAATCTACTAACATATTATCTTCTATCTCTTTATTAATTACAAAAGATGAAAATCTCTTAATTTCTGGGAAAAGACTTATAAAATGATTGCAACTTCTATTGACTTTAACTCCATTATCATTACCAATAACTATATTTTCCATTGAACTCAATGGTCTTTCACCAATTAACAACATTGATTTATAATTTCCTTTTAATATATTTATCTCTTTTTCAGTCAATATATCATTTTTTCCCATAACTAATAAATCGCATCTTTTCATATGCTCAGTTACTACTTCTGCTACATCTCCTATATCAACATACAATTCAGCATCTATATTTTTTTCTTTCAATACTTCTTTTATCCCTTGTATTTCTGCTTGCTCTATCTCTTCCCAACCATGAGATATAAATGGTGCTCTTCCAGCTAACATAAGTCCATCTGTTGCTGACATAAGTTTCTCTCTAGCTATATCCTTTACATAAAGAGGGTATATTTTAAATCCTAGTTCCTTCTCTAAGAAAGCTGCACTTTCAGCTAAGCTTCCTCTTTCTATTTCATTTCCAAATAAAACTAATGCTCTTCTCATATATATCACCTCATTTTAGTATATGAAACAATAATTATTCTACTGTTTCTTCTATTATTTCTTCGTCTGAAATTTCTATCTCATCTGAAGTTACTTCCTCGCTAAAAGATGCTATATTCTCTGCTTGTTCATCTTCATTTTCTTCTGATTTTACTCTTGTTATAGAAACAACTTTCTCATCTTTACCATGAACCTTCATAATAATAACTCCTTGAGTTGCTCTACCGTATAGCACTATATCATCTACAGCTATTCTAATAACTACTCCTGAAGAAGTAATAGCCATTAACTCTTCATCAGTAGATACAGATAAAACTGATACAACTGAACCTGTCTTAGCACTACATCTTAAATTAATAACTCCTTTACCAATTCTAGATTGTAGTGGATATTCATCTATTTTTGTTCTCTTACCATAACCATTTTCTGTAATAGTTAAAATACTACTATTTTCTATATCTTTTATAAGAAGAGCTGATACAACTGTATCTCCTTCTCTCAATGTAAGACCTTTTACTCCCATAGTGTCTCTACCTGTAGCTCTCAACTCTTCACAACTAAATCTTATAGAATATCCTGCCTGTGTAGCTATCAATAACTGTTCATTTACTATATCCTCTATAAGTCCTACATATATTATATCATCATTCTCTTTCAACTTAATAGCTTTCAATCCTGAACTATTAATATTTTTAAATTCACTTAGGTTAGTCTTTTTAACTGTTCCATCTTTAGTTACAAATATAACCTCATTCTCATTTGAGAAATCTCTAGTTTTTATAATAGCTCTAATCTTTTCATCTGTCTTAAGATTTATTATATTTCCTATCAATCTACCTCTAGACTGTTTAGAAGTCTCAGGAATCTCATATACTTTTATATTATATACTCTTCCTTGGTTTGTAAATATCATAAGTGTATCTAGGTTCATAGCTGACTCTATATTCTCTACAAAGTCATCTTCTACTGTATTTTGGCTAGCTACTCCTCTTCCACCTCTTTTTTGAGCCTTATATTTACTTAGCTCCATTCTCTTTACATAACCTTTATTTGTAAATGTAAGTATTACCTCTTCATCTTTTATTAAATCCTCTGGATTTATCTCTTTTCTCTCTTTTTCAATAACTGTTCTTCTATCATCATCATACTTATCTTTTAACTCTTGAAGCTCAGTTTTCATTATCTCATATATTTTTGAATCATTAGCTAGAATCTCCCTCAATTCTGATATATATTTTTCTATCTCTTGATACTCTGCTTCTACTTTATCTCTTTCAAGTCCAGTCAATCTTTGTAGCTTCATATCTAGTATAGCTCTAGCTTGTATATCAGTAAATCCATATTTTTCTACTAATTGCTCTCTAGCTTGATTTCCATCTGTAGCAGCTCTAACTAATTCTATTATTCTATCTATATTATTTAAAGCTATTCTATATCCTTGTAAAATGTGAGCTCTTTTTTCAGCTTTATCTAAGTTAAATTGAGTTCTTCTTGTAATTACTTCAAATCTATGTTTAATATACTCTTCTATTATCTGTTTTAAATTTAAGACTCTTGGAGTATTATTTACAAGGGCAAGCATTATTATTCCAAATGTACTTTGTAAATCTGTATATTTATAAAGTTTATTTAAAATAAGCTCTGGTTCTTCACCTTTTTTAAGCTCTATTACAACTCTTATTCCATCTCTATCTGACTCATCTCTTAAATCAGAAATTCCAACTATCTTTTTATCCTTTACTAATTCCGCTATTTTCTCTATCAAAGTTGCTTTATTTAATTGATATGGTATTTCTCTTATTATAATATTTATTTTACCATTTTTCAACTCTTCTATCTCAATTTTTCCTCTTACTCTTACTTTACCTCTACCTGTCATATAGGCATCTTTTATACCTTTATCTCCATCTATTATTCCACCAGTAGGAAAATCTGGTCCTTTTATATACTCCATTAAGTCTAGAGGAGTAAGCTCTGGATTATCTATAAGAGCAAGTGTTCCATCTACTACCTCTCCTAAATTGTGAGGTGGTATATTTGTAGCCATTCCTACTGCTATTCCTGTTGCTCCATTAAGTAATAGATTTGGTAATTTTGCTGGTAACACTGTTGGTTCATCTAATGAGTCATCAAAGTTTTTTCTAAAATCTATTGTATTTTTATCTATATCTTCTAGAAGCTCATTACTTATCTTTGCCATTCTAGCTTCAGTATATCTCATTGCTGCTGCTGAATCTCCATCTATAGAACCAAAGTTTCCATGTCCAGAAATCAAAGGATATCTATAGTTAAAGTCTTGAGCCATTCTTACCATTGTACTATACACAGCTGAATCTCCATGTGGATGGTATTTACCTAGAACTTCTCCTACGATTCTTGCTGATTTTTTATAGGGCTTATCAAAACTCATACCAAGTTCATTCATAGCAAATAGTATTCTTCTATGTACAGGTTTCATTCCATCTCTTACATCTGGAAGAGCTCTACTTACTATAACACTCATTGAATAATCAAGGTATGATTCTTTCATTTCATCTTCTATATATCTATTATTTATATTCGACATTTGATTATTACTCCTCTTACTCTATAATTTTCCCTTCAATAGATTATACCATATAATCCAAGATTTTCATAATACACAGAATTAAATATCTAAGTTCTTTACATATTCTGCATTTTCTTCTATAAACTCTCTTCTTGGGTCTACTTTATCTCCCATTAGTTTATCAAATAGCATATCTGCTGCTCTTGCATCATCTATTGTAACTTTTAATAGTGTTCTATTTTGAGGGTCCATAGTTGTTTCCCAAAGCTGTTCTGGATTCATTTCTCCTAGTCCTTTATATCTTTGAAGAGTATATTTTTTATCCTCTCCTTCAAACGCTTCTGTTATCTCTTTTAATTCTCTATCTGAATAAGCATATTTTATCTGTTTTCCATAAGAGATTTTATATAATGGTGGTTGTGCAATAAACACATTTCCATTATAGATTAACTCTATCATATATCTGTATATGAACGTTAATAAAAGAGTTCTTATATGAGCTCCATCTACGTCAGCATCTGTCATAAGTATTATTTTCCCATATCTCAATTTTTCAATATTAAAATTATCTCCAATACCTGTTCCAAAAGCTGTAATCATAGCTCTTACTTCATTATTTTCAAGTGCTTTATGAAGTCCTGCTTTTTCAACATTTAAAATCTTTCCTCTAAGAGGTAATATAGCTTGATGATATCTATCTCTACCCTGTTTTGCTGAACCTCCTGCTGAGTCCCCCTCAACTATATATATTTCACATTCTTCTGGATTTTTAGATGAACAATCTGCTAATTTTCCTGGTAAAGAACCTACTTCAAGTGCTGATTTTCTAAGAACAAGTTCTCTTGCTCTTTGTGCAGCTTCTCTTGCTTTTTTAGAATTTAATATTTTCTCTATAATAACCTTTGTATCATTAGGGTTATCCTCTAATATCATTTTTAATTGTCCACCCACAACTGTAGATACTATTCCTGTAACCTCTGAGTTTCCTAATTTTGTTTTAGTTTGCCCTTCAAATTGTGGCTGTGGAACTTTTACAGAAACTATAGCTGTTACTCCCTCTCTGATATCTGTTCCTTGAAGTTTTCCATCTTTATCTTTTAATAGTCCCTGTGCTTTTCCTACATCATTAATAATTCTTGTCAAAGCAGTTCTAAAACCTTGAACATGTGTTCCACCCTCATGTGTATTAATATTATTTACAAAAGAATATATTATCTCAGACTGATTTACTGTGTATAGAAAAGCTATCTCCACTCCTATATTATCAACTTCTCCAGTCATATAAATAGGTTCTTTTATAAGCTTTTCTGTATCTTCAGTTATTTCTCTTAAAAAGTCAGCTATTCCTCCTTCAAATTCAAAAATCTCTTTTTTAAATGGTTCTTTTCTTGAATCTGTAAGAGTTATTACTAGCCCTTTATTTAAGTAGGCTAACTCTTTTAATCTATTTTTTAAGGTATTATAATCATAAACTAAAGTTTCAAAAATCTCATGGTCAGCTTTAAATCTTACTGTTGTTCCATGTTCTTCTGTTACTCCTATCTCTTTTACTGCTTCTTCTGGTATTCCTCTATTGTATTTTTGATACCAAACTTTCCCATTTTTTCTTACTTCTACCTCTGTCCATAATGAAAGCGCATTAACTACTGAAACTCCAACTCCATGAAGTCCTCCAGATACTTTATAGTTATCATTTTCAAACTTTCCTCCAGCATGTAATACTGTCAAAACTATTTCTAATGCTGATTTTCCATATTTAGGATGGATATCTACTGGAATTCCTCTTCCATTATCTACTACCTCTATAACATTATCTGGAAGTATACTTACCTCTATATGAGTACAATACCCAGCCAGTGCTTCATCAACTGAGTTATCTACTATCTCCCAAACCAGATGATGCAACCCTCTTTCAGAAGTTGTACCTATATACATTCCTGGTCTTTTTCTAACTGCTTCAAGTCCCTCTAGGACTGTTATATCTTCTGCTTGATAATTATTGCTCACTTTCTACCTCCAATTATATTAAAAAATTCATTACCTCTACTCATTAATGTCTGTGTTCCATAAGATGTTATATATATACTATCATCAGTTACTATAACTGTTTTTTTATTCTTTTCAGCTAAATCTACTAATCTTTTTTCTGCCAGCTGTTTTTCATAAAAGCCTTTATTCTCTTCATTTGTAATATGTATATAATCAATAATAAGTATAATTTTTCTGCTTGGGATCAAAACTTTGTTTTCTAAAAAAATATACACTACTCTTCACTTTCCTCAAACTCTTTTGAATGTATATTCTTTCCTATTTTTTTTAAATACTCTTTAGCTTTTCCATTATCTATACATACTTTACAAAACTCTTCTTCTCCCTCATAGAGCATTCCACAAACTTTACACTTTTTATATCCATGAGAAAGTAAATACTCCTCTCTCTCCATAGCTATTTTTCTTAGATATTCTATCTTTTCCATTATTCCCAAATTTCTTTTTAATGTATCAGAACTATTTAAATTTTCTAATACCTCTTCTTTTTTTATATGTTGTTCCTCTAATTTTTCTTCTTCTTTTTCCTCTTTATCCAAATACTCTTCTCTATTTTCATCAAGTTTTCCAGTTCGTATAACTATATCCTTAACTACTTCTTCATCAAAATAATTATTTATCGTTTTGATATATTTAGCTTTTTCAAGTGTCAGATGATGAATAAAAAATGTACTTTCAGCCCTAATATATAAAATTTTATCTTTTATATAGTCTGGTTGACATTTTTCACAAATTTTTCCAACAATTTTCTCCCACTCAGCCTTTAATATTCCTTCTTTCAATCTTCTACTTTTTCCCACAGCTGTATCTATCATTTCACTTATATTATTCAGCTTTTGTGTCATATACTATTTCACCACCCTCCACATAAAAATCATTTGAATCTATTCCTAAATCTCCAGTTGAACTTACTAAAACTTGTATATTTCTCTTTTCTAAATAATTTAGTATACTCTCTTTTCTATTTGAATCGAAATATGAAGAGATATCATCAATTATTAATACTGGATTTTCTTTTTTCTCACGTATTACCATATCTATCTCTGACAATTTTAAAGAGAAGATTATTGATTTCTTCTCTCCTTGTGATGCAGTAGATTTTGCCTCATGTCCATTTAAAATAAATAAAAAATCATCTTTTTGAGGACCACATAGTGAAAAACCATATCTTTTCTCTTGAGAAAAATTTTTCTTTATTTTCTCTCTTAAAAGTTTCTCAATCTCTTTTAGACTTAATTTTTTTATATTTCCTAAATGGCACTCATAACTTAAACTCAACTCTTTTTTATTATCAAAAAGTTTTCTATAATTTAGATTCAAAATTATAGATATTTTCTGGACATACTCCAATCTCTTTTCTATAACCTTAGCACCATATTTTATAAATTCATCTTCATATACCAAATACTCTGTATCCTTTGTTCTTTCTTCTTTTAAATATTTATTTCTTATCTTTAATAGCTTGTTATAATTTTTTAAATCTTGAAAATATTCACTATTAGTCTGTGCTATTTCACCGTCAAAAAAAGTTCTCCTTATAGATGGAGAACCTGTTATTAATACTATATCTTCTGGTATATATGTAACAACATTTAACTTTCCATAAAATTCATCATAGGGCACTTTTTTATTATTATAGTAATACTCTTTTTTATTATCATTAAACTTTACAGTTAGAGTCTTCTCTCCTATATTATCTCTATAAACTATATAGACTCCTGTTCTTTTAACTCCATATTTCATCATTTCATTTGCTTTAGAAGTTCTAAAGCTTTTCCCAGTAGCATTAAAATAGACCGCTTCAAGTAAGCTAGTCTTCCCCTGTCCATTTTTCCCAAAGAATAGATTGAGTTTTGGAAAAAATTTTACACTTCCATCAATTAAATTTCTAAAATTTATATAATTTATCTCTAAAATTTCCAAATCTTAATCCACCCTACTTAAAATACTAAATTACTTTACTATGAAAGTTTTTCCAGCAGCTTCAACCTTATCTCCTGGATACAATTTTTTACCTCTTCTAATTTCAATTTCTCCATTTACTTTTACATTTCCATCTATAATAAAGAATTTTGCATCTACACCTGTATCACAAATTCCAACCCATTTTAAAAATTGGTCTAATTTTATAAATTCAGTCGATATTTTTATCTCTTCCATCTTTCTTTCTCCTTAATCAAATATTATAATACAATTGATTTTATATTATACCATATTTTTATTGATTTTCCAAGTTTTCTAAGCTATCTTAATAATAAAAAAGCTCCAGAATAACTAAACCTTAACTATCCTTGAGCTTTAATAAACTTCTATATTACATTCATCTTCTCTAAAATATTTTTAAATACTTCAAAACCATATCTCAATGTATTTGGATCAAAATCAAATTTTGGGCTATGCAATGGATTTATAAATCCTTTCTCTTCATTTCTTACTCCCAATAAAAACATAAATCCTTTATTGCCATTTTGCAAATAGAAAGAAAAGTCCTCTGAGCCAGTTAATCTTATATCTCTAACAATTTGATCTTCTGGAATAGAGCTTTCAACGATTTTATATAAATCTTCTGAATTTATTACTGGAGGATAAAAAGGCATAAAATTCATATTAATTTTTACTCCGAAAGCTCTTTCTAATCCCTCATTTATACTAGTAACTCTCTCCCTTATAAATTCAATTAGAGATGTATCAATTAATCTTATTGTTCCTAAAATATTAACTTTTTCAGGAATAACATTTCTTACTTCTCCAGCCTTAAAGCTTCCTATTGTTACTATTACAGTTTTTAATGGATCAATATTTCTAGAAACTATTGATTGATAAGTTTCTACTAATTTTGCTCCAACTAATATAGAGTCTATTCCTTGATGGGGTTGAGCTCCATGACAACCCTTTCCTACTATCTCTATATCTAAATTTATATTTTGAAAACTTAATGCTCCATGGGCAATGGCTATTTTTCCCTCTTCTAATGTTGGATTTACATGCATAGCAAAGATTCCTTCAAATTTTTTATTTTTAAAAATATCTGATTGAGCTATAAATCTTGCTCCTCCTTTTCCCTCTTCCCCAGCTTGAAATATTAGCATTATTGATTTTTTTAATTCAACTCCACTATCCATTTGCTCTTTCAACCATTTAGCAAAATATAATAGATTTGTAGTATGTCCATCATGTCCACAAGCATGCATCTTTCCATTTACTTTAGATTTATATTCCACCTCATTTTCCTCTTGAAGTGGAAGAGCATCAATGTCAGCTCTAAATCCTAACCATAAATCTTCTTTCCCTTTAAATAGTGCAAGTGTACTTGTTCCAATTTCTTCATACTCTATTTCTAAATTATCTAAAAAATTTCTTATATATCTAGCTGTTTCATACTCCTCTAATGCTAATTCTGGATTTTTATGTAATTTACTTCTTGTTTCATAAAAAAAATTCTCCATAACTATTCCCCTCCTATACTTTTACTATTACATATTTAAAATTATAGTTTCTTTATATTTTTTTGTCAACAAACAAATCAAAAAAAATGTTTTTTAAACACTTGTTAAAATTAAAATTATAAAATATAAAATGAAAAAAAAATATTTTTATGTTATAATTAGAATAGATTACTTTGAAACTAGGGGGGAAAAACTATGTTTAACTTTACTTATAATATTCCTACAAAGGTATATTTTGGAGATAATCAACTTTCTAATCTTGGAAAAGAAATTAAAAAATTTGGAAAAAAAGTATTGCTTTGTTATGGTGGAGGTTCTATAAAAAAAATTGGACTTTATGGTGAAGTTATTGATGAATTAAAAAAAGAAAATCTAGAGATATTTGAACTAAATGGTATAGAACCAAATCCAAGAGTTACTTCTGTTAATACTGGAGCCAATATTTGTAAAAAAGAAAAAATAGATGTTTTACTAGCTGTAGGTGGAGGTTCAGTTATAGATTGTACTAAAGCGATTGCTGCAGCTACTTTTTATGAAGGAGATGCTTGGGATATAGTTACAAAAAAAGTACCTGTAATTAATTGTCTTCCTCTTGTTACTATTCTTACCCTTTCAGCAACTGGTTCAGAAATGGATGCTGGTGGAGTAATTAGTAACTTAGAAACTAATGATAAGATAGGAGTTGCTTCTCCTCTTATGCAACCTAAAGTTTCTTTCCTTAATCCTAAAAATACTTTTACAGTTTCTCCATATCAAACTGCTTGTGGAGCTGCTGATATACTTTCACATATTATGGAAACATATTTTAATACAACTGGAAGTATGTACATGCTGGATTGCTTTATGGAAGGAATGATGAAAACTGTTGTCAAATATGCACCTACTGCTATGAAAGAGCCTGAAAATGAAGAAGCTAGAGCTAACCTAATGTGGACTTCATCTTGGGCTATAAATGGTTTTGCTAGAGCTTGTCAAAAATGTAATTGGAGCTGTCATCCTATGGAACACCAACTTTCAGCATACTATGATATAACTCATGGACTTGGATTAGCTATCCTTACTCCTCGTTGGATGAGATATATTTTAGATGAAACTAATTCCGAAAGATTTAAAAACTTTGCTGTTTCTGTCTTTGGAATAGATAGCTCTTTGGATAATATGACAGCCAGCTTAAAAGGTATAGAAGCTTTAGAAAAATTCTTTTTTGAAGATTTAAAACTTACTAAAACTCTAACTGAACTTAACATTGATAGAACTCATTTTGATATAATGGCTGAAAAAGCTTGTGGTAATGGAGTTTTAAAAGGATTTAAAGAACTTAAAAAAGAAGATATAAAAAATATTTATGAAATGTGTTTGTAAAGATAATTAATAATAAGGGGTATTTTAAATTATGAAATTCTTTAAATGGAAAAGAAAAAAAAAGAGTAGAATCAATGAAAATGAATTAGAATGTGAAAAATTATGGGTATTTTTAACTTTAATGATGACAAGTGGATTTTATGGTGCTTTTACCTATACCATTAGAGGTGGAGTTTTCTCCAATGCTCAAACTGCAAACTTTGTTCTTTTTGCTGTTAATTTAGGTTCAGGAAAATTTTCACAAGCATTCTATTATTTAATTCCCATATCAGCATATTTTATAGGAACTATCATATCTGAAGCTATTAGTGGTCCTATAAAAAGATTACATAATATTCGTTGGGATACTATTTTAATTTTCATTGAGATAATAACCGTAACATTCTTAGGTTTCTTACCTGAAGATGCCCCTTATCAGATATCTCAAATTCTTATTAGCTTTATTTGCTCTATGCAATACAATACCTTTCAAACTACTAGAAAGGTTCCAGTTGCAACTACATTTTGTACGAATCATATAAGACAAGCTGGAAAAAGTTTTGTTAACTTTATTAAAAATGTTGATAATCAAGAGGCTAAAAATAGATTAAAAATCCATTTAGAAATGATAGGAATATTTACATTAGGAGGATTTATATCTACTATTCTCTGTCATATATTTCTAGGTAAAGCAATTCTATTTACTTTAATTCCTCTAATCATAATGCTTGTACGTTTAATTAAAAGTGATATAAAAAATAGATAATTATGTAAAATATAAGAAAATAACATAGAGAGGGAACAAATAACTATGAAAATATATGATAATATAATAGGAAAAACAAATGCTGACTTTGTTTATAAAGTTTTAAAAAGAAATATCCTAGAATTAAAACTTTTACCTGGTTCTGAAATTAAAGAACAAGAGCTTTCTCTAATTTTTAATATGAGTCGTACTCCTATACGTGAAGCTCTTCTTTTGTTAAAACATGAGGGACTTATTAAAACACTTCCTCAAAGTGGAACCTTTGTAACAAAAATTGATAAAAGTAAATTTGAAGCAGGACAAATACTTAGAGTATGTGTAGAAGTCAAGATGATACAACTAGCCTGTGAGTATTTTCCTCAAGAATATTTAGATAAATTAAAAGAAAATATAGAAAAACAAAGATTAATTCTTTCCACAACTAAAAATGCTGAAGAGTATCATAAACTAGATATTGATTTTCATAAACTTATTTTTAAAGGTATAGGTTTTCAAGAACTTTTTAAAATAACATCTAGAGAACTTTTTGATTATTTAAGAGTTAGAAACTTAAATTCTCCTGTAAAAATAAAGGATGATTATACCTTAAAAGGTCATGAACAAATATATGAAATAATTAAATATAAAAAACCTGAATTAGCTCAAGAGATTTTAGAAAAGCATTTTTGTAGATTAAAAAATAGACTTCATATTTTAATTGAAGAATATCCAAATTATTTTATATAATTTTTAAGTTAAGAAGATATTGTGATTTTACTTACAATATCTTCTTTTTTTCCTAAAAATATATTGACATAAAAAAGATATTAAGTTATCATTTTAATATACTAATATATTAAGTTCAACTTTAATACTTAAAAAACTAAAAACAATCAAAATATATTAATGTAAGTTTTAATAATTATTAAATTAGGAGGGGAAAAAAGTATGAAATTTAGCTATTATCCTGGATGTACTTTAAAAACTAAAGCTCAAGAACTTGAAAAATATGGATTAGAGTCAGCTAAAATTTTAGGAGTAGAATTAGCAGAACAAAAAGAGTGGCAGTGTTGTGGTGCTGTATATCCATTAGGAAGTAATGAGATAGCAACTAGACTCTCAGCAGTTAGAAGTTTGGCAAGTGCTCATAGTGAAGGAAATAAATTAGTTACAATTTGTACAGCTTGTCATCATGTATTGAAAAGAACAAATGAAGACTTAAAAATTGATGAAAATTTTAGAAACAAAGCCAATAACTATCTTCAACTAGAAACAGCATATAATGGAGAAGGGGAAGTTATACATTATTTAGAAATGCTAAAAAAATATGTTGGTTTTGATAAAATTAAAGAAAAAGTTACAAACCCCTTAAATCGTAAAATTGGTGCATACTATGGCTGTATGTTATTAAAACCTAAGAAACAGATGCAAGTAGATGACCCTGAAAATCCATCTATTATAGAGGAGTTTATAGAAGCTCTTGGTGGAATCCCAGTAATTTATCCTTATAGAAATGAATGTTGTGGTGCTTATCTTGCTGTTAATAATAAAGAGCTTACTGAAAAAATGAGTGAAAAAATTATAAAATCTGCACTTGAAAATGAAGCAATAGAGATTGTTACAGCTTGCCCACTATGTAAATATAATCTTGAACTTAAAAATGAGATTTCAGTAAAATATTTTACTGAAATACTAGCTGAAGCTTTGGGAGTAAAAAAAATTAACAAGTAATTTTAAGGAGGAAAAATTGGAAAGGGAGAAAAAAACTTTTAATAAAAATAAAAAAGATATTCTTTTAGTAGAAGAAATAAGTAAAGAAAAAGTTGCAAATTGTATGCAATGTGGAAAATGTAGTGCTAGCTGTCCTGCTACTGATGGAATGGATATTCTTCCACATCAAATTATCAGATATCTTCAAATGGGAGATTTAGAATCTGTTAAAAATAGTAAAACTATTTGGACTTGTGCTTCTTGTTTTAACTGTGCATCTCGTTGTCCTAGAAATGTTGATTTATGTAAATTGATGGAAGCAGTAAGATTAACAATTATTAGAAAAAAAGATGAAAATAAACTAAAACCTGAAGATGTACCAAAGTTAATGGTGGATAAAAAAATCCCTCAACAAGCTTTTATGAGTGCATTTCGTAAATATAGCAAATAATATTACTTTATATGAGGAGGAAGAATATTGCAAAGAGTTGGAGTTTTTGTATGCTGGTGTGGAAATAATATAGCAGGAACAGTAGATGTAGAAAAAGTTGCTGAAGCTGCTAAAGATATACCAGGTGTTGTATATTCAATGAATTATCAATATATGTGCTCTGAGATTGGGCAAACAATGTTAAAGGATGCAATCAAAGAACATAATTTAACTAGAGTAGTTGTTGCTTCTTGTTCTCCAAGAATGCATGAAACAACATTCCGTAATGCTGCTGAAAAAGCTGGATTAAATCCTTACCTTGTAGAGATAGCTAATATTAGAGAACATTGTTCATGGGTTCATAAAAATAAAGAGGAAGGAACAGAAAAAGCTATCTCTCTCGTAAAAGCAGCTGTTGCAAAAGCACTTTTGAATACACCACTTGTATCTGGAGAAAGTCAAGTAGAAAAAAGAGCTTTAGTTATAGGTGGAGGAATAGCTGGAATTCAAACTGCTCTTGATATTGCAGATGCTGGATACAAGGTTGATATTGTAGAAAAGCAACCAAGTATCGGTGGTAAAATGGCTCAGCTAGATAAAACTTTCCCTACATTAGACTGTTCTGCCTGCATTCTAACACCAAAAATGGTAGATGCTTCTATGCATCCTAATATCACTTTGCATACTTATAGTGAAATTGAAGCTGTAAATGGATATGTTGGAAATTTCACAGTTTCAATTAGAAAAAAAGCTAGATATGTAGATATGGATAAGTGTACAGGGTGTGGAATCTGTGTAGAAAAATGCCCTTCAAGAAAAGCTACAAATGAATTTGAAGAAAATTTAACAAATAGAGGAGCAATATATAAAGCTTTTGCTCAAGCAGTACCAAATGTTCCAGTAATTGATACAACTCAATGTATAAAAATGAAGACAGGCAAATGTGGTATTTGTGAAAAACTTTGTATGGCAAAGGCTATAGATTTCAATCAAAAAGATGAGATTATAGAGCAAAAATATGGTGCAATAGTAGTTGCTACTGGATATGATTTAATAGATCTTTCAAAATTTGGAGAATACAGTTATGATCATCCAAATGTAATTACTTCTCTAGAATTTGAAAGATTAACTAATGCTGCTGGACCTACTCATGGAAAACTTTTAAAACTTTCTGACCATACTAAACCTAAGAAAGTTGTCTTTGTTCAATGTGTTGGTTCAAGAGATACTAGTGATAGAGGTAAACCTTACTGTTCTAAGATTTGTTGTATGTACACAGCTAAGCATGCAATGTTATTAAGAGATAAATATCCTGATATCGAGGCATACGTATTCTATATAGATGTAAGAACTCCAGGAAAAAACTTTGATGAATTCCAAAGAAGAGCAGTTGAAGAGTATGGAGTCCAATATATAAAAGGTATGGTAGGAAAAGTTTTCCCTCAAGGAGATAAACTTATGGTAAATGGAGTAGATGCTCTTACTGGTCAAACTGTTATAATAGATGCTGATATGGTAGTACTTGCCGCTGCTACTAAAGCTAAAGATGATACTGTAGCTTTAAAAAGAAAGCTTAATGTAAGTACAGATACAAATAATTTCTTTACAGAAGCCCATCCTAAATTAAAACCAGTTGAAACAGCTTCAGCAGGAATCTATTTAGCAGGAGCTTGTCAAGGACCTAAAGATATTCCTGAAACAGTAGCTCAAGCAAGTGCTGCAGCTGCAAAAGCTATAATTCTTTTAAGTAAGGACAAACTTGTAACTAACCCTTGCGTATCAGCAGTTAATACTGATTTATGTAGTGGTTGTGGACAATGTGCTGAAATGTGTCCTTATGATGCTATTACTTTAAAAATGACTGACTTAAATGACCATGGAAAAATTATAAGAAAACTTGTAGCAACAGTTAATGAAGCTCTTTGCCAAGGATGTGGAGGATGTACAGTATCTTGTCGTCCTGGAGCAATAGACTTGAAAGGATTTTCAAACAAACAAATTATGGCGGAGGTAGATGCAATATGTCGTCTATAGAAAAAGTTGAAAAAGAAGAATTCAAACCTTTAATAGTTGCCTTTTGCTGTAACTGGTGTAGTTATGCAGGGGCTGACCTTGCAGGAACTAGTAGATTGAATTATCCTGCAAATGTAAAAATCATTAGAGTTCCTTGTTCTTGTAGAGTTAATACTAACTTTATAATAAGAGCTTTTCAAAAAGGAGCAGATGGTGTAGTAATAGCTGGTTGCCACCCTGGAGATTGCCACTATTCTACTGGTAACTACTATACAAGACGTCGTTTTTCTATATTTATAAATCTTCTTGAATATTTAGGTATTGAAAAAGAGAGATTTAAAATTGATTGGATATCAGCTGCTGAAGCAAATAAATTTGCTACAGTTATGAATGAAGTTTTAGAAAATGTCTATAAACTTGGACCAAACAAAAAATTGAAGGATGGTAGATGGAAATAATGACTGAAAAAATTAGAAAGATAGCTAAAGAAGCACTTTTAAATAATAAAGTTCAGATGGTTATTAGTTGGGAAAAAGGAGATTTTTCCTTTGAATCTACTCCTGTTTTTATAACTGAAGTAGAAAAGGTAGACTCTCTTATTTTCGATAACTACTGTGTCAATAATTTAAGTAAATATCTAATAGAGCAAACTAAAAAATATGAAAAAATAGGAGTTTTCTTAAAAGGTTGTGATTCACTAGGATTTAATCAACTTTTAAGAGATAATAGAATAGAAAGAGATAAGGTTTATGTTTGGGGAATCCCTTGTTCTGGAATGCTAGATTCAAAAAATAAAAAATATACTAAATGTGAAAACTGTCTTCATCCTAATCCTGTAGTTTATGATGAGTTAATAGGAGAAGAGATTAATAATATTGGAAATCCAGAAGAAAGATTTAGAGAGGTAAAAATTCTTGAAAATATGAGTGCTGATGAAAGATATGAATTCTGGTCAAATGAATTTTCAAGATGTATCAGATGTAATGCCTGTCGTAATATATGCCCAGCATGTAGCTGTGTAAAATGCATCTTTGACAATGATGATATCAATGTATTAGGAAAGGCTAATATTGAAACTGAAACTAGTTTTTTCCATTTAACTAGAGCTTATCATGTTGCAGGAAATTGTGTAGATTGTGGAGAATGTGCTAGAGTATGTCCAGCTCATATAAGATTGGATTTATTAAATAGAAAAATAATTAAAGATTTAAATGAAACTTATGGTGAATGGGAAGCAGGTATGGATTCTACTACCCCTTCTCCTCTTGTATCATATACTTTAGAGGATAAAGATAACTTTGCAATAAAAAAAGGAGGTAAATAATGAAAAGAATTTTAAAAAGTAAATTACCTGAATTATGGGAACTTATAAATACTCACTTTGATTTATTTCTTCCTATGGAGCAAGGAAGTTTAATTAACTTTGGTGCTTATAGCCCAGATAAAAATATAAGACTTGATGTCTTAAAAACAAATTCTTCAGTTAAAGAGTTTGTTTTTCCACAAACTGAAACATATTTAAAATTTAGACATAACAAGAAAAAACTTGAACTTACTCCTGTAGCTGTAGATGATAATGAATATGTAATATTTGGTGTAAGAAACTGTGACGCAGCAAGCCTTAAAGTAATGGATAATATCTTTTTAAGAGAGCCAGTAGATACATACTATAAAGCTCACAGAGATAGAGGAATAATTGTAACTTCTGCATGTAATAATCCTGAGGAAACTTGTTTTTGTACAGCTTTTGAAATTGACCCATCAGAAGCTTCTCCAGCTTCAGATGTTGCTACTTGGGAAAAAGGAGATTATCTATATCTAGAAGCTAAAAGTGAAAAAGGAGAAAAACTTTTAAACTCTCTTTCTACTCTTTTAGAAGATGGAAGTACTTCAGACCTTGAAGAGTTAAAAAAATCTATAAAAGAAAAATTAGCAACTCTTCCTCTTAAAAATTTAAATCCTAAAAAAATTACAAAAGCACAACAAGAAATTTTTGATATGGAAGAATTTTGGGGAGAAATTAGTAAAAAATGTTTAGCTTGTGGTTCTTGTACATTTGTATGTCCTACTTGCCACTGTTATGATGTAAAAGATTATGATGGAGGTAACTGTGGTGAAAGATATAGATGTTGGGACTCTTGCATGATTTCAGATTTTACACGTATGGCACATGGAAATCCTAGAACTTCTCAACTTCAAAGAGTAAGACAAAGATTTATGCATAAATTAGTATATTATCCTAAAAATCATGATGGATTATACTCTTGTGTAGGTTGTGGAAGATGTATAGAAAAATGTCCAGTTGGATTAAATATAGTAAAAGTAATAAAAAAATTAGGGGAGGAATAAGATGAGCTGTAATTGTGGTTGTCATGATAATGACCCTTTAATGCCGAAGGTGGCTATAATAACTAACATTAGAAGAGATACTCCTGATGTTACAACATTTAGAATTGAAAATCCAGAGGGGGGAAAGCCTTTCGATTTCATGCCAGGACAATGTGCTATGATTTCTGTTCCTCCTATTGGAGAAGCTATATTCTCTATTACTTCATCTCCTACAGTAAAAGAGTATATAGAGTGTAGTATAAAAAAATGTGGAATAGTAACAGACTATATCCACCAACTTGAAGAGGGAACAGAAATAGGAATTAGAGGGCCTTATGGTAATAATTTTCCAGTTGAAGAAGATGCTCTAAAAGGAAAAGACCTTCTTTTTATAGCTGGAGGAATAGGACTTGCTCCTCTTCGTTCAGTTATAAACTATGTAATGGATAATCGTGAAAATTATGGAAAAGTAGATATTGTTTATGGTTCACGTACTCCAGATGATTTAGTTCATCAAAATGATATATTCAATGTATGGCCTAATCAAAAAGATACAAAAGTTCATCTTACAGTAGATAGAGAGTTTGAAGGTTGGAATGGACATGTGGGATTTGTTCCAAACTATGTTAAAGAATTAGGACTAGATAATAATAAAGTAGCTCTAGTATGTGGACCTCCTATTATGATTAAATTTGTATTACAAGGCTTAGAAGAGATTGGATTTAAAAAAGAACAAGTCTTCACTACACTTGAATTGAAAATGAAATGTGGTGTTGGTAAATGTGGACGTTGTAATATTGGGGATAAATATGTTTGTAAAGATGGTCCAGTATTTAGATGTGATGAAATTCAAGAACTTCCAAATGAGTATTAATAAAAACTAGTAAGGAGAGAAAAATGGCTGAAAAACAAATGGTTGATGTATTTATATTAGGTAAAAAATATTCTGTTCCTTCAACTCTAACTATAATGGATGCGATGGAATATGCTGGCTATCAACTTATCAGAGGTTGTGGGTGTAGGTCAGGTTTTTGTGGAGCTTGTGCCACTATCTATAGAACAAAAGGAGAAAATGAATTAAAAGTTGTTCTTGCTTGTCAAAGTCAAGTTGAAGATGGAATGTATCTTACTCAAATTCCTTTCTTCCCTGGAAAAAAAGCTGTATACGATATGGATAAAATTGAACCTACAGCAGAAACAATGGGAGAATTATATCCTGAGCTATATAAATGTATAGGTTGTAATGCATGTACTAAAGGATGTTCTCAAGGATTAAATGTAATGCAATATATTGCTTATGCTCAAAGAGGAGAATTTGAAAAATGTGCTGAAGAATCATTTGACTGTGTAGGTTGTGGAATCTGTGCATCAAGATGTCCTGCTGGAATTACTCATTACAATGTAGGACTTTTAGCTCGTCGTATTACAGGAAAATATATTGCTCCAGAAAGTAAACATCTATCTGAAAGAGTTCAAGAAATAAAAGATGGAAAAATGGATGCTGAACTTGATGAGTTAATGAGTAAAAGTATTGATGAACTTAAAGACCTATATAATCATAGAGATATTGCTAAATAATAAAGGGTATAAATTGGAGGTTTATTGATGTATACACCAGAAATGAGAGAATTGATTAAAAAAGTTGAAGCAACTCGTTCAAAAAGACTTGGACATGATTTTCCTAGATTATCTCCAGAAGAAAAATTGGAAATTTTAAAGAAAAATCATCCAGACTATATTGAAAGTGGATTTAGAACAATTAATCTAGGAGTAAATAAGGGACAAAAAGTTCCTTTAGAGCTTGCTAACTTAATAGAAGCAAAAAGTAGAATAGAAATGGATAAAATCAATCTTCAAAAGATTGACTATGATGTAGATGTTCTTATTGTTGGTGCTGGAGGAGCTGGAGCTTCTGCTGCTATTGAAGCATTTAAAACTGGAGCAAAAGTTATGATAGCTACTAAACTTCGTTTTGGAGATGCTAATACAATGATGGCAGAAGGAGGAATTCAAGCTGCTGATAAGCCAGATGATTCTCCTGCTAAACATTATCTTGATGTAATGGGTGGAGGACATTTTACTAATATACCAGAATTAGTAAGAGCTCTTGTACATGATGCTCCAGAAGCTATTAAGTGGTTAAATGACTATGGAGTAATGTTTGACAAAGAAGAAGATGGAACTATGCTTACTAACCATGGTGGAGGAACTTCAAGAAAAAGAATGCATGCAGCTGCTGATTATAGTGGAGCAGAGATAATGCGTGTACTTAGAGATGAAGTTAGAAACTTAGGAGTAGAAGTTGTAGAGTTCTCTCCAGTAGTAGAACTTTTAAAAGATTCAGATGGAAAAGTAGCAGGAGCTATTTTATTCAATCTTGAAACAGAGGAATATTCTGTTGTAAAAGCTAAAACTGTAATTTTAACAACAGGGGGAGCTGGAAGATTACACTATCAAGGATTCCCAACTTCAAATCACTATGGAGCTACTGCAGATGGACTTATTTTAGGTTATAGAGTAGGTGCTGAACTTGCTTTTGCTGATACAATCCAATACCACCCTACAGGAGTTGCTTTTCCTTCTCAAATATTTGGAGCCCTTGTTACTGAAAAAGTAAGAGGACTTGGAGCTACTCCTCTAAATGTAGATGGAGAACAATTTGTATATCATCTTGAAACAAGAGATATAGAAGCTTCAGCTATAATCAATGAGTGTAAAGTAAATAAAAAAGGAATAAATACTCCTACTGGTGAAGTTGGTGTATGGTTAGATACTCCACTTATTGATATTATTCATGGAGAAGGGACTTTAGAAAAGAGACTTCCTGCAATGTATAGAATGTTTAAAAAGTTTGGAATAGATATGACTAAAGAACCTATTCTAATATATCCTACTCTTCATTATCAAAATGGTGGTCTTTTAATTAATGAGTATGGAGAAACTAAAATTGAAAATCTATATGTAGCTGGAGAATGTGCTGGTGGAATTCATGGTAGAAATAGATTAATGGGTAACTCATTACTTGATATAATTGTATTTGGACGTAGAGCTGGTAAGAGTGCAGGAAATAAGAGTAAAAATGTTATTGTAAAAGAATTAACATTAGAACATGTAAAGCAATACCACGAAGAGCTAAAGAAAAATGGAATAGAAACAGATAGAATATCACCTCTATTACTACCTCACTACAGACATGGGGCAGATAAGATAGATAAATAATAGTCTATAAAGGTGATTAAACTAAAAATTTAATTACCTTTTTTATAAAATATTTAAAAAGGGGGAATAAAAATGAATTTTGTTGTTGCAATTTTAGTTATTTTAATTGTAGGATATTTAATTGTAAAAAAATATCATGCTCAAGGAGTTTTAATTATAGGTGGAGCTGCTCTACTTCTTGGTGGAATACTTTTAAATAACTCTCCTGTTATGGAAAAAAGTGCTACTGGTTCATTATACCTTGATATTTTTGCTCAATTGAGTAAAAACTTTATAAAAACCTCTGGTAGTCTTGGATTAGCTATCATGATAGTTTCAGCTTTTGCTAAATATATGGATCACATTGGTGCTAGTAATGCCCTAGTAAAACTTTCTATTAAACCATTACAAAAATTAAATTCACCATATATTGTTCTAGCTCTATCTTATGTGGTAGGACAAATCTTAAATGTATTTATTCCTAGTGCCTCAGGACTTGGAGTATTATTAATGGTTACTGTATACCCTATTCTTGTTTCATTAGGAGTTTCTTCATTAGCTGCTACTTCTGTAATTGGAACTGCTGCTTGTCTTGATTTAGGCCCAGCTTCAGGTAATGCTGTATTAGCTTCAAAAACTGCTGAAATGGATGCTGCCCTTTATTTTGCTAACTATCAAATTCCTGTAGCAATAGTTACTGTAATTGTTATCACAATTCTGCACTATATAGTTAATAAAAAAATGGATGCAAAATTAGATACAACAAGTTTTAATTCTAATATTGAAAGCAAAGAGGAAGAGAAAGAAGTTCCTAAATTTTATGCTTTTCTTCCTATTATTCCATTATTAATAATTTTAGTATTCAGTCCTTTAACTGGAAGTAGTATTAAAATAGGTGTTGTAGAAGCTATGTTTATGAGTATTACTCTTAGTATGATTATTGAGGGAATCAGAAGAAAAGCTTTTAAGTCAACTCTTGCAGAGTTAAAAATCATTTTTAATGCAATGGGAAATCAATTTGCTAATGTTATAACTCTTATTGTTGCTGGAGAATTCTTTGCTTTAGGATTAACTAAGATAGGTGTTATCAGTGCTCTTATTGAATCTACAAAATCAGCTGGATTAGGTCCTCAACCAATGATTTTAGTTATGACTGCTATCATTGTTGTATCATCTATATTAATGGGTTCTGGAAATGCTCCTTTCTTTGCCTTTGCAGCTCTTGCTCCAGCTGTAGCGGCATCTGTGGGATTAAATCCTATTGTTATGCTTATGCCAATGCAATTATCTGCAGGAATTGCTAGAAGTGTATCTCCTATTACAGCAGTAATAGTTGCTGTTTCTGGAATTTCTGGAGTATCTCCATTTGAAGTTGTAAAAAGAACTGCTATCCCTATGTTAGGTGGATTATTAGCAGTAATTATATCAAATATGGTATTCTTTGGATAATATTTAGGGGGAAAAATATATGGATATGAAAAAATTTTTAATAGATTTAGAAAGACTTGTTAATATTGATTGTGGAAGTAATGTTCCTGAAGGAGTACAAGAAGTTACTGAAATATTTAAAAAAGAATTAGAAAAGGATTGGATTGTTGAAGTTTATCCTCAAAATGATGGAAAAAATCCCGTTTTAGTTGCAAAAAATAGAGATTCTGAAGATGTTGATTTAATGTTTTTAGGTCATAATGATACTGTTTTCCCAAGAGGAACTGTTCCAACTTGGTCATATAAATTAGAAGGAAATATAGCAACTGGAGCTGGGGTATATGATATGAAATCTGGTGTTTTATCAATGGTTGAAGTTGCTAAAGAGTTTAAGGATGAAGATATAACAATAGCTCTTGTGATGAATACTGATGAAGAGATAAGCTCTATACACTCTAGACCTATAATTGAAAAAATTGGGGCAAAGGCAAAATATGCAATGATATTTGAACCAGCACGTAAAAATGGAAATGCTGTTATAGAAAGAAAAGGACTTGTTAAATATCAAGTAGAATTTTTTGGTAAAGCATCTCATGCTGGAAACTATCCTCAAGAAGGAGTCAATGCTATTGTAGAAGCTGCTCATTGGGTCGGAGAGATTTCTAAACTTCATAACTGGGATATTAAAAATTCTTTAAACGTTGGACTTATAGAAGGTGGATCTGGAGTTAATATTGTCCCTGATTATGCTTGTTTTAAATTTGAAGGAAGGTCTCATCAAGTAGAATTCTTTGAAACAATTAGAGAGACTATGAAAAAACTTCAAGAGAATCCTAAGGTAGAAGGAATAAAAGTTAAAATCAAGGAGATCGGATATAGACCTCCATTAGTACTTAATAATAAATCTGCTCTTCTTCGTGATTTATTTGATGAAAGTAAAAAAGAGATGGGTATAAGATATGATTGGGAAGTTGCTGGTGGCTGTTCTGATGGAAACTTCTTAGGTATCTTAGGAGTTGGAGTAGTAGATGCTGTTGGTCCTGTTGGAGGAGAAGCTCACAGTAAAAATGAATATCTAGATATATCAACTGTTGAGGAAAGAATAAACCTTGCTAAGAGTGTAGTTAGAAAAATGATAGATAGAAAAATTATTTAATTTTAATATTTTGGGACTGTTATAAAACAGTCCCAAATATATATTACATATTATCTAATGCACTTCTTAAATCTTCTATTAAGTCATTAGGATCTTCTAACCCAACTGAAATTCTAATTACTCCTAAAGATAATCCTGTTGCTTTAAATTGCTCTGGTGTCATCTCTCTTAAATAAGCTATTGCTGGAGCATGAATTAATGATTCGTGACCTCCCCAACTAACTCCTATACTAAATAAACTTAATCCATTTACAAAGTTTTTTAGTTCTTGAACATCATCAGTATCTATTACAAAACTCATAAGTCCACTATACCCTGTCATCTGTTTTTTTCCTAATTCATATTGAGGAAAACTTTTTAATCCTGGATAATTTACTTTCTTTATTCTTGGATGTTTTTCTAAAAATTCTGCCACCATCATAGCATTTCTTTGATGTCTTTCCATTCTCATAGGTAGTGTTCTTAAACTTCTCATCAATAACCAAGCTTCAAATGGAGCCATCTTTGCACCATATAATAAATATTCATTTTGATATATAGAGTCTATTAATTCAGCCTTTCCAATAACTACTCCTGATATTATATCACTATGACCTCCTAAATATTTCGAACAAGAGTGTACTTCTAAATCTATTCCTATTTCTAATGGTCTTTGATATAAAGGAGTAGCCCAAGTATTATCTATAACAGTTTTTATACCCCTCTCTTTAGCTATTTTGGCTATAGCTTCTATATCTTGCATAGAAAATACAGCTGATGAAGGACTTTCTAAATAAATAAGTGTCGTATTATCTTTTATTGCTTCTTTTATCTCTTCTACATCTTCTCCACTTACAAAAGTAATCTCTATATTAAACTTATTTTTTAAATATACATCTAATAAATTTAAAGCTGGACCATAAATATTTTTTAAAGTAATAACATGACATCCAGTATGTACACAACTCATAATAGCACTTGAGATAGCCCCCATACCAGAAGCAAATAATCTAGCTTTTTCTCCTCCAGCTAATTTTGCTATCTTCTTCTCTACCATACTTACAGATGGATTATTTCCTCTTGTATAAATACTATTGTTTACAGGATCAGCAAACGCTCTATCTATAGCATCCCAATCTTCAAAAGCAAAAAGTGTATTTTGATATATTGGTGGAACAATAGCTCCATTATGAGCTTGTCTATCTTCTCCATAATGGGCTAATATTGTTTCTACTCCTTTAAACTCTTTTTTCATTTTTAATCCCTCCAAATTTTATTAACAATTTATTTTTATATCTTTTTCTATTTTTATACTATTTTCCGCTTTCTTAGCTACAAAATATGAAATTATAAAGAATATTACTATTCCTAAAATATTAAAGAAGCTATATTTTATATACTCTGTTGTTTGAACTCCTAAAGTAGAAGCCATATATATCGCAGTTACGTGCCAAGGTAACATACATTCTAATAATGTCATACTATTTTCCATAGTTCTTGATAAAACATTTAAAGGAATGTTTTTCTTTTTAAAATTTTCTTTAAAAAGTTGCCCTGTAGTTAAAATTGAAAATTGTCCATTACTAGTTATTGCATTTATAGTTGCTCCAGTAAAAAATGTAACAACTATTAAACTGTATGCACCTTTTATAATTTTAGATAGTTGTTCAACTATTCTATCTAAAGAACCTGATACCTCCATAAAAGAACCAAATGGAATAGCTAAGAAACAAAACATTACAGAGCCACTCATCATTGAAGAAAAGCCACCTCTATTTAATAATCCTAAAAGTCTAGGACTTAAATCTGCTGCACTTACTCCTGTTACTTCAGCCATTGATACATTAAATCCTTGTAATAATGCTGTTACTGCATCGGTAAATATAAAACCATTACTTAAAGTCCCTACAACCATTGCTACTACTGATGATGCTAACATAAGTAATAATGCTGGAAACCCAAAATATCCACCACCAAAAACAATAATTGGAGGGAGCAACATTAAAATATTAAAATTATACAATGAATCTAAATCTTCCATTATTTTTAAAGTTGCTTCTGATAATTGAGAATTTCCATTATAATAAAATGTTCCTACTAAAGTATAGCCTATAATTGCTATGATAGCACTTATAGTTACATTTGGCAACATACCTTTTATATGGTCATATACTGTTACCTCTGAAGCTAGTGCACTTAAATTTGTAGTATCTGATACTGGTGATACTTTATCTCCAAAAAAAGCTCCTGAAATTATTGCTCCTGCTACTAGCGGTAAAGGTATTCCCATACTTGTAGCTATTCCCATAAACGCAACTCCTGAAGTTGCTGCTGATCCCCACGAAGTTCCTGTAAATGTTGAAACTATCGCTGTTACAACAAATGCAGTTACAACTACAAATTTAGGATGTAAAAATTTTAAACCATAATATATCATCATTGGAACAGTTCCACTATACATCCATGTTCCTACAATTCCACCAACTGCTATTAATATTAATATAGCTGGAAAAGCCTTTGCAAATTTCTTATTATATGCTTCTATTAGTTCATCCCAAGTATAACCAGCTCTAACTGATACAAGCCCTGCTATTAAAGATGCTAGTAATAAAATAAATTCTATCCTTATTCCAAATATAATATTCCCTACTATTACCATTAATGCCATACATATCATTGGTAAAAATGCTTCAAATGTTGTTACTTTTCTTTTTTCCTTCATAATTTCCTCCACTATTTTCGAATAATTAATTTAGGTTCTAACTCTGTATTAAATATTTTACTTGTCTTATTCTTTTTTTCTATTCTTTCTAGTAAAACTTTCATAGCCAATTCGCACATATTTTCCATTGGTTGTTCTATACTAGTTATTCCAAGTGTTTGAGATATTATTGTATTATCAAATCCTACCATTTCTTTTTCATAAAGATTAATATTATATTTCCTTGCTTCTTTTATAAATAAAAGAGCTATTTCATCACTTGAAAAAAATATAGCATCACATTTTAAATCTAATTTTTTTATTTTTTCAGGAATTTTTTTTCTAAAGCCTTTTTCTAAAGTAAATAAAATATTACTTTCCGTACTATTTAAATGATTTTCTCTATTAATCTCACTTAAAAATCCTTTTAACTTATCTGACTCTTTCTCTCCTATATAAGCTACCCTTTTAAAATTATTTTTTATAAAATATTTTGCTACTTCTACTCCCGCATTAAATAAAGATGTATAAAAACTATCTACCCATGAAATTTTCTCATTTAAAACTACAAAAGGTATTCCACTCATTTTTAAAAGCTTTAAATTTTTAGCGGATACAGGAGCACTTATTATTCCATCTACCTTTCTAGTAATTAATTCTTTAAAATGAATTTTTTCTAATCTTTCATCTTTTTCACAATTCACCACAATTACTGTATATCCATTTTTTCTTGCTTCTTTTTCAACATAATTAACCATTTCTAAATAATATGGATTAGCAAAGTTCGTAGAAACAAATCCTAATATTTTAGAACTTTCTCCTCTCATTATTTTTGCACTTATATCTGGTACAAAATTATTATCTTGTATACACTTTAAAACTCTTTGTCTAACCTCCTCCTTTACATTTGGATGATTACTCAATACTCTTGATACAGTTGATTGAGAAACATTAACTAATTTCCCTATATCTTTCATTGTTAATTTTTTCATAAAGGCCTCTCTTTTATTGCATACGTATGCAAATTAAATTTGCGGCTAAGTCTATCATAACTTTTTTTAAAAGTCAAGACTTTTTTATTCTTTTTAAGTTTTGATTGTCTTAAATTAGACAAATACGTACTTTTTAAAATCTATATTTTTTTTATTTTTATATACATTTTTTTAATTTTGAATAATTTTTGCATAAAAAAAGACCTGATTTCTACTAAATAGAAAAATCAAGTCTTCAATATATTTATAAAAAAATAAATTCTTATGTACAAAATTTTATTTTTTCATCCCTCTACTCTTTAATATTTTTTTATATGTTAAAAGAAAAGTTATACTTGCTATACTTACTGAAGTGATATCAGCTATTGGTTCAGCATAATATATTCCCTTTACTCCCATAAAAATTGGTAGAACAACTGCTAAAGGAACCAATAAAATAACTTTTCTCAATAAAGCTATAAATATAGAATATTTAGCTTGTCCTAAAGCTAAAAAAGTTCCTTGAATAGCTTGTTGTATTCCAAAGATTACCATTCCCAATACAAAAATTGGCATAAATTTAGAAGTTAAATCAAATAATTCTTTTGAATCAGTAAAAATACCAACATATATCTCTGGAAAAATTACTCCTATTCCTCCCATCATAATTGTTACCGTTAAACATACTCCTAACATTCCTTTAAAAGTTTGTAAAACTCTTTTTCTATTACCAGCTCCAAAATTATAACTTATTACAGGTTGAATACCTTGAGTTATACCTGAAACTGGTACTGTTATTAGTTGTAGTACACTTGTTAATATAGACATTGAACCTACATATATATCTCCACCATATTTCTGTAATCCTGAGTTTAAAGTTAATAAAACTAAACTCTCTGTACTTTGCATAATAAAAGGAGATATTCCTAATGCTCCTGTCTTTTTTAAAATCTCTTTCTCTAGATTTAAATTTTCTATTTTTATCTTTATTATACTTTTTTTAGATAAAAGAAAATATACAACCCAAATTGCACTTAAAGCTTGTGATATAACAGTAGCTAATGCTGCTCCCTTTACTCCCATTCCTAATACAAATATAAAGATAGGATCTAAAATAATATTAGTAACTGCTCCTATTAAAACTGATAACATAGCTACTTTTGCATTTCCCTGTCCACTTATAAAAGTATTAAGTCCTAAAGATAACATAACAAAAATCGTTCCATATAAATATAATCCTATATAGTCGTGAGCATATTTTATAACATTATCACTAGCTCCAAAAGCATATAATAATGGAGTTTTAAAAATTTGAAAAAATATAGTTAATACTATTGCAAATACTATTAATAAAGCAGTACTATTCCCTAATATTTTCTCTGCTTTTTTATAATTTTTAGCTCCTAATTCAATAGAAGCTAAGGGTGCACCTCCCTGTCCAGCAAAAGCACTAAAAGCGGAAACCACCATTATTATTGGAAATGTCACACCTACCCCTGTAAGTGCTAAAGAACCTACCTCTTTTATATGACCTATATATATCCTATCTACAATATTGTATAATACATTTATTAATTGAGCTAGTACTGATGGTACTGCCATTACTAAAAATAATTTTCTTAATGGTAACTTCTCTAATTTTTCTGCAGTATTATTTGTCATTTTTCTCATCTCCAAAAATATTTTACAAATAATTTTAACACAAAGTCCTTAAAAATAAAAGAAAAATAGGTTTAATTAAAAATAAGTTTACAGTATCTTTAATTATTATGTGATATTATTCACATTTTATTTAAAATATGTTATAATAATATTTCAAATATATTTAATTAGATATCTGTAAATTTATAGAGTATGTCAAGAAAAATAAACCTCAATATGCTATTGAGGGACATTGTCCTAAACTCTTAGACTTAGATTTAGCTAAATTTTTATACTTAGGAATTAATGGTGACCATACAGAACATACTTTTGAAGAGTTTGTTCAAAGATTTGAAAATGGAATGTTTATGGAGTTACAAGCAAAATCCATATCCCCAGAATTAATAAACTATATTAAAGAAAATAATCTATATGAACATTTTGCTTTTGTTACTGATGATACTATGCCTGATACTTTTTTACACAAAGGACATCTTAACGTCGTCATTAAAAAAGCTATTCAAGCAGGTATTAATATAGAGAATGCTATTTATTGTGCTACTTTTACTCCAGCTAGAAGAATGAATCTGCACGATAGAGGAGTTATTGCACCAGGTAAAAAAGCAGATTTTCTGTTAATTGATAACTTAAAAAATCTTCATATTACTCAAATATTTATAGATGGTAAAGAGGTATATAATATTAATTCTGAAGCAAAATATATTCCTACTGATTATAAATTTCCAGAAGAGTTTTACCAAAGTGTTAGAGTAGAAAAAATCAATGAAGATATTTTTCAAATTCCCGTAAATAATAAAGAGAATGAAGTAAATTGTCGTATTATAAAAGTAATTGATGGAAGTACAAGAACAACAGAAATAATAGAAAAGTTAAATGTTAAAAATGGTTATCTAGATTGGGAAAATTCTCCATATATGTTAATTGCAGTTTTTGAAAGACATGGAAAAAATGGAAATATTGGTTTTGGATTAGTTACTGGAGATTGTATAAAAAACGGAGCTATTGCAACTACATATGCTCATGACCATCATAATCTTATGGTTATTGGAAAAAATATCAAAGATATGACTAAAGCTATTAATAGAATTATAGAGCTACAAGGAGGAATTTGTTGTGTAGAAAATGAAGAAATCTTAGCTGAAGTTCCTTTACCTGTAGCTGGTATCCTCTCTGAAAAAACAGTACAAGAGCTTGGAAAAGAGGTAGAAATACTTAGAGAAAAAATGTCACAATTAGGATATAAACACTATAATCCTATTATGTCATTATGTACTCTTTCACTCCCAGTTTCTCCAGCTTTAAAAATTACTGATAAAGGATTAATAGATGTTAATCAGGGAAAAATAGTTAATCTTATTGTAGACTAGTGAGAAATTTCTCACTAGTTTTTATTTTTTAAAATATCTCTAATTTCTCTTAATAATAGCTCTTCATTTGTTGGTTTTGGAGTTGGTTTACTATCTTCATGTTTCTTTATTAATTTATTTACTAGTTTAATCATAAAAAATACACATAAACAAATTATTGTAAAGTCTAAAACATTCTGTAAAAATTGTCCATATTTTATAACTACAGAATCCCCACCAGCTATACTAGATGGTAATTTTAAACTCAAAGATGAGATATTAATTTTTCCTGTAAAAACTCCTATTATAGGCATAATCATATCATTTACCATACTTGATACAATCTTACTAAAAGCTCCTCCTACTATAACTCCTACTGCCATATCTAGTACATTTCCACGTAATGCAAATTTTTTAAATTCTTCTATAAATTTCATTATTTCTCCTTTTTATTTAATAAATATTTATGATAAAAGAAGTGAGTTAAAAAACTCACTTCTAAGCTTTAAATATATAAAAGTTATTTATTCTCTAATCTTTTATTTAATATTTCAGCTTCTTTTTCATATCCTTTTTTACCAAGTAATGCAAACATATTAGCTTTATATGACTCTACACCTGGTTGATTAAAAGGATTTACTCCAAGAATATATCCACTCATTCCACAAGCTTTTTCAAAGAAATAGAATAAGTATCCTAAATGGAATGGAGTAGCTTCTGGGACATTTACTACTAAGTTAGGTACTCCACCATCAACATGAGCAAGTAATGTTCCTTGAGCAGCTTTCTTATTTACAAAATCCATTCCTTTTCCTGCTAGATAGTTTAATCCATCTAAATCTCCTTCTTCAGCTTCTATTGTTATGTCAGCTTCAGGCTCTCCTATTAATACTGCTGTTTCAAATAACTCTCTTCTTCCATCTTGAATATATTGTCCCATTGAGTGTAAATCAGTTGAAAAATCTGCTGCTGCTGGGAATAATCCTTTTCCATCTTTACCTTCAGATTCTCCAAATAGTTGTTTCCACCACTCACCAAAATAGTGTAATCTTGGTTCATAGTTTATTAACATCTCAATATTTTTACCTTTTCTATTTAAAATATTTCTAATTACAGCATACTTGTAACAGTCATTCTCTTCAAATGGTGCATTATAGTCATTTTGAGCCTCTCTAGCCCCTGCCATAAGCTCATCTATGTCTATTCCTGCACAAGCTATAGGAAGTAATCCAACTGGTGTCAATACAGAGAATCTTCCTCCTACATCATCAGGAATTACAAATGTTTCATATCCTTCTTCATCAGCTAATTTCTTTAATGCTCCTTTTGCTTTATCTGTAGTTGCATATATTCTATTTTTAGCTTCTGCTTTTCCATATTTCTCTTCTATATGTTTTTTAAGAACTCTAAAAGCTATTGCTGGTTCAGTAGTAGTTCCTGATTTAGAGATTACATTGATTGAGTAATCTTTTCCTTCTAATATATCTAATAAGTGTTTTAAATACACTCCAGAGATATTATTTCCTACATAGAATATCTCTGTTCCTTTTCTCTTATCTTTTGGTAAATTATTATAGAAAGTATGAGATAAGAAATCTATTGCAGCTCTTGCTCCTAAATATGAACCACCTATTCCTACAACAAGAAGAATATCAGAATCTTTTTTTATTTTTTCTGCAGCAGCTTTAATTCTTTCAAACTCAGCTTTATCATAGTTAGTTGGTAATTCTATCCAACCTAAGAAATCATTTCCAGCTCCATTTTTTTCCTTTAAAAATTTTTCAGCTGTTAAAACTTGTTCCTTCATAAAAGATAATTCTTCTTCTCTTACATACCCAAGTGCTTTAGAATAATCAAATGACAGTTTTTTCATTATCTATTCCCTCCTAATTTTAATTTTTATTTTCAAGAGTTTCTATTCTCTTTTTTAGTTCATCTATTGTTTTCTCATTTTCATTTACTCTCTCTCTTAAAAGTTCAATAGTTTCATTTATATTATCTAGTCTTCCATTAAAAGTACTTGCATCAAAACCTATTTTATTTAATTCTTGAGAAAACTCAAGCATCAAAGCTTCTAGTATATTTAAATCTTCTTTATTAGCTTTTTTTAAATCTATATAGTCAATACTTCTTGCCAAATTTTCAGCAAAATCATATCTTGTAAGAGCTATATTCCCATTAAATTTATATTTATTTTCTTTTAATATTCCTCTTTCAACTAATGAATTTATTGATTTATATGCCCAGTGCTCTTTATTTAAATCTTCAAATTTTGTTTCAGCAAATGTCATTGAAGTCAACGTTAACATTAAAATTACTATATATTTCATACCATATTTTCTCCTCTTCTATTCTATTTTTAAGTATAACATATATAGTAAATTTTATCTACAGTTATTTTTTATATAAAAAAAAACTGCCTAAATAAGGCAGTTACAATTCTTATGTGGCTGGGGTGGCTGGATTCGAACCAACGCATGACGGAGTCAAAGTCCGTTGCCTTACCGCTTGGCGACACCCCAACAATATATTTATATTATCATATTTATTTAAAAAAGTCAATTTATCTTTTTATTTGACTTTATATTTCTTTTTAAAGCTTGGCAAGTTCCTATCCTCCCAGGAGGCTTCCCTCCAAGTACTTTCAGCG